>Ga0256404_1000974_pt1 | contig 72607 bp, 61 predicted proteins | sample RumenRJG_01DNA_FD_185990 | JGI IMG/M metagenome (GOLD analysis project Ga0256404, IMG submission 185990) | Bovine rumen microbial communities from Lethbridge, Alberta, Canada - RJG_01 | ecosystem: Host-associated > Mammals > Digestive system > Stomach > Rumen | place: Canada: Alberta | collected...
TACATGCCCGGCCTGCGGCCTGCTTCTTGTACTACTACTTCTCTGTTTATGTAATCAATTCAAAGAACTCTTTCTTCGTGCCCCCGGCGTTTTTCCGAAAGCGAGTGCAAAGGTATATCGAAATTTCTATTCCCACAAGAGGAACGGCGATTATTTTTGATATTTTAGCGATTATTGACTTAAATCAAGGGAAAAGAGGCGCGGGAGGGGGAATAGAAGCGATAGAAGCTATAGACGAGATAGAAGCTATAGACGCTATAGACAAGATAGAAGCTATAGAAGCTATAGACGAGATAGAAGCTATAGAAGCTATAGACACTATAGACGAAATAGAAGCAATAGAAGCAAAAGCGGATCTGGTGATGGCAACGCCTCTTCAATAGAAGGAAACAAAAAAATGAGGAAAATGAAACAGCATATTAAATATTTTGATTACATTTGCACGGTGATACTGAACCGAAGAAGCAATCAACGTTACAACGCTATTGAGTGGCATCGCATAATGCAAAGATGAACATCGTACAATACGAATAGGAATATCGCAGCATACGAATAAGAACATCGCAGAATACGAATAAGAACATCGCAGCATACGAATAGGAACATCGCAGCATACGAATATAAACATCACACGATATCAAAATAAACGAGCTAGCATCATACATTAATAAAAAGAAAGACTTATGAGTTTACTAATGATCGCAGAGCTATTAATCGTGCTTGTAGCCCTGTGGGTAGGCGCGCGATATGGCAGTCTTGCGCTTGGCGCCATTTCGGGTATAGGCCTGGCCGTTTTAGTTTTCTGCTTTCAGCTGAAGCCCAGCACCCCGCCCACCGATGTCATTTACATCATCATAGCCGCCGTAACCTGCGCCGGTATGCTGCAGGCCTCAGGTGGTATGGACTGGATGATTCAGATTGCCGAGAAAATTCTGCGTAAGCATCCGGACCGCATCACCCTGTTGGCTCCGTTCACCACATTCTTCCTCACCGTACTCGTAGGCACCGGCCACGTTGTCTATACTTTGATGCCCATCATCTGCGACATTGCACTGAAGAAAGGCATCCGTCCGGAGCGCCCTTGCGGTATTGCGAGCATTGCCTCACAGATTGGTATCACCTGTTCACCTATCGCAGCAGCCGTCGTCGCCTTCTCCGCTATCTCAGCCGACTATGGCTTCCACGTGACCAACGTACAGATCATCATGGTCACCATCCCCGCCTGCATCTGCGGTATCTTGGCTGCCGTAGCTTACAGTTGGAACCGCGGCCTCGACCTCGACAAAGACCCGAAGTTCCAAGCCAAGCTCAAGGACCCCGTACAGCGTGCATATATATATGGTGGCGACAGCACTACCATTGGTAAGGAAATCAGTAAGGAAAGCCGACGCGCCGTTTATATCTTCCTCGTTGCATTAGGTATCATTCTGGTCATCTCCGTCTGCTCGATGTTCGGCGTCAATCTACTGCCGAGCTTCGACACCGTACAGGCAGTGAGTGGCGGACCCGACCACGTAACCATGGCCGACGGAACGGTAGAGAGCGCCAAGCAGTTGGTTAAAGCCGGCGTTGTGGTGCAAGGCGTCACCGAGACCGTTTCCAAGCCCATCACGATGAATGTCGTCATTCAGATTGTCATGTTGGCCGCAGCCGCACTGATGGTGATCTGCTGTAAGGCCAAGCCAAAGAAAGCCATCGGCGGTGCCGTATGGCAGAACGGTATGGTAGCTGTCGTTGCCATCTACGGTATCGCATGGATGGCCAATACCTACTTCGACAACTATAAGACCGAGATGCAGGACATGCTCACATCGCTTGTCACCGCCTACCCCTGGACCATCGCCATTGCATTCTTCACCGTTTCGGTACTTATCAACAGTCAGGGCGCCGTCGTCGTTTCCATGCTTCCGCTGGCTTATTCTCTGGGCATTCCCGGTTGGGTGCTGCTCGGCGTGATGCCATCAGTCTATGGTTACTTCTTCATCCCCAACTACCCCTCCGACATTGCAACGGTCAACTTCGACCGAACGGGAACGACGGTCATCGGTAAATACCTGTTCAACCACTCCTTCATGATACCCGGTTTGATCCACGTGGTGACCGCCACCATCGTGGGTTACTTCATCTCGTTCCTCTTCCACACGATGGGGTTGTATTAAGCAAATTATGGCGGTCAAATTCAGCCCACTTTCAAAAAATAGTGAAATAAAGTAGGAAAAAGTTTGGCTGTTAATAAAAAACGCAGTACCTTTGCACTCGCATTTGAAAAAGGGAGTCCTCCGGCCCACCATTCAGTGCAAAGATACTGCGCCCTTAGCTCAGCTGGTAGAGCAACTGACTCTTAATCAGTGGGTCTAGGGTTCGAGTCCCTAAGGGCGCACATCTTTCTTTTCATTGCGCCCTTAGCTCAGTTGGTAGAGCAACTGACTCTTAATCAGTGGGTCTAGGGTTCGAGCCCCTAAGGGCGCACAGATGCTGACACAGGCCATAAGACCCGACGCCTACAGCACTAAGCAACAATGCCGCAGCTTCTTGAAGTTGCGGCATTTTTCGTTTATAAACCATTACGCCGAAGGCAATAATCGGCGAGGTTTGAGGTTATATTAAAAAAGGTTTGAGGTTATATTAAAATAGACAAGTAAATCGAAGACATGACGATGAGACATTTCACACGCATCATTCCACTGTTGCTTTTAATGCTGCTGCCGCTCTGTGGCTGGTCACAGACCGACACGCTTGTAGTCAAGACCGACTCGAGCGCCGTACGCCATCAGGTTTTACTGCGCACGACAAAGGGCGACATTGTCGTTGAACTTTACAACGATACACCGCTCCACCGCGACAACTTTCTGCGGTTGGTGCGCTCGGGTTATTACGACGGCAATCTTTGGCACCGCGTGATTGCTGACTTCATGATACAGACCGGCGACTCCACCACGCGCCACGCCGCTCCGGGAGCCACCGTCGGCGAGTACGACCCACCCTACACCATCCCCGCAGAGATCCGCTTTCCGAAATATTTCCACAAGCGGGGCGCCGTGGCCGCCGCACGTCAGGGCGACAGCGAGAACCCCGAGCGCAAGTCCTCATCAAGCCAGTTCTATATAGTCTATGGCCGGGTGCTGACGCAGGGCGGTATAGATTGGGCCCAGCAGCAGCTTGACAAACGGACCGGCGGCAAGGTGCAGCTCACGCCGGAAATCAAGACTTACTACCAGCAACGCGGCGGCACACCTCATCTCGACGGACAGTATACCGTCTTCGGCGAAGTAGTCAAAGGACTGGATGTCGTGGGCGACATCGACTACGTGGAAACCGATGAGCACGACCGTCCGACGACTGACGTGCGCATCATCAAGGCCATCGTCATCAAATAAAGCAGCCCTCTATGACCGTAGAATTTATCGACAGCACCCGTCAGACGGGCAAAAGCGAGGTTGAGATCCTGCACAGCTCGTTCAAGAGGGTGCTCCCGTTGAGTTGCGCCCTCGGCGTGAAGGCCGGTTTCCCGTCGCCCGCCGAGAGCTACGAGGTGGAGCCCATCGACTTCAACCGCGACCTCATCGCCCACCCCGATACCACGTTTTATGCGCGGGCCTGCGGCGACTCGATGACCGGCGCGGGCATCGACAACGGCGACCTGCTCGTCGTTGACCGCTCCATCGAACCCAAGAACGGCGACATCGTCATCGCCTTTTACAACCAGGAATACACGATGAAGTATTTCGACAACACCCATCTTGACGAGGGCTACATCGAGCTGAAGCCCGCCAATCCCGCCTACCCCGTGTTCAAGATCACCGACGACCTGACCGACTTCCGCGTGTGGGGAGTGGTGATCTACATCATCAAGAACCGTTACAACGCCGGTCCCCGCACCACCCGACCGCTGCCCTAAAGCTGAATCATGAGATACTACGCCCTCGTTGATGTCGACAACTGCTACGTCAGTTGCGAGCGCTCCTTCCGGCCAGACCTGGAAGGCAAGCCCGTCGTCGTGCTGTCCAACAACGACGGCTGCGTTGTGGCGCGCAGCAACGAGGCCAAGGCCATGGGCATCAAAGCCGGCACCCCTTTCTTCCAACTGCAACAGCAATTCCCCAACCAAACTATCTACGCCTTCTCCAGCAACTACGAGCTTTACGCCGACATGACGCGGCGCCTGATGAACATCGTGCGCGGCGAGGCCCCGGTGTTCTACCGCTATTCCATCGACGAGGGCTTCTGCATACTCGACGGCATGGACCATCTCGACCTCAAGGCATGGGGCGAGCGGCTCCACCGGCGCATCTACAAGGGACTGGGCATGCCCGTGAGCATTGGCATCGCCCCGACCAAGACGCTGGCCAAAATTGCCAGTAAGTTTGCCAAACGCTACGCCGGTTACCGCCACTGCTGCCTCATCGACAACGACGAGAAACGGCAGAAGGCACTCTCGCTCTTCCCCATCGGCGACGTCTGGGGCATTGGCCGGCGATGGGAAGAGAAGCTCAAAACGGTGCAGATACTCACCGCCGCCGACTTCGCCAATCAGCAGGAGTCGTGGGTGAGGATGAAGTTCAACATCGTGGGGCAGCGCACATGGAAGGAGCTCAACGGCATCGACTGCATCCCCATCGACGACATGGACAAGGCCACGAAGAAGAGCATCTGCACCTCGCGCTCCTTCCCCGACATGCTCACCGACCTGCAAGCCATCCGCACCCACGTGGCCAACTATGCCGCGCTGGCTGCCGAGAAACTGCGGCGCTATCATGAGGCCGCCGGCGTCGTTGGCGTGTTCATCGACACCAATCATTTCCGCAACGACCTGCCGCAATACGACCGTTTCGGCACCGCCGTTTTGCCCACCCCCACCGCGTCGACCATGGCCATCGTCGAGGCTGCCACGACGGTGCTGCAGCGCATCTTCCTCCCCTATTTCCACTACAAGCGCGCCGGCGTCATCCTGCTGGAGCTTTGCCCGGATACCGCGGTGCAGACCGACTTCACCGACTACAATCCGGCCGACTACCGCAAGCGGCAACGACTCGACGCCGTCATCGACCGCATCAACCGGAAGGAGGGAAAGGAGACCATCGTACTCGGCGCCCAGCAATACACCAAAGCGAAGGGGAAGGGGAAAGCCGCCCACTTTGCCGAAGCCATACGGCGCGACCGCAAGAGTCCGAACTACACCACGGCGTGGGGCGATATCATTAAGGTGAAATAAAACCAATAAACATCAATCAATATGAAGAAATCCTTTATCTCATTACTCATCTGCCTGCTGGCCATTCCTACGCTGGGCATGGCCAAAGGCAAGGCAACGCAGCAGCGCAAGGTCGTTCTCGTCACCGTCGACGGCTACCGTTGGCAAGAGCTCTATGGTGGCGCCGACTCTGCCATCATCAACAATCCGAAGTTCGGCAACGTCAACATGATGAAAGCCGACTACTGGCGCAGCACCCCCGAGGAGCGCCGCCAGACGCTGATGCCCTTCACCTGGAGCTATATCGCCAAAAACGGCGTGATGATTGGCGACCGCAATGCAGGCTGCACGATGGACGTGACCAACAAGATGTGGTTCTCCTACCCCGGCTACAGCGAGGACCTCTGCGGCTATGCCGACGACGAGCACGTCAACAGCAACGACGCCATCCCCAACAACAACGTGACCGTGTTCGAGGTAGCCAACAAGTCGGATCAATACAAAGGCTCAGTGCTGGCCTTCGGCAGTTGGGACCGCTTCATCGAAATCTTCAACGAGAAGAAGAGCGGCCTTGAGGTGAACACCGACTACCGGCCGTCGATGTCGCCCAATCCCACCGAGAAGGAGCTGTATATCAATAAGCTGCAGGAGCGTTGCCCGAAGTATTGGGAGGGCGAGCGCTTCGACTTCATCACCCACGAGTATGCGCTCGAGGCCATGAAGAGCCGCCACCCGAAGGTGGTGTTCATCGGCTACGGCGATACCGACGAGTGGGCTCATTCCGGCAAATACCGTCTCTATCTCAACGCCGCCCACTACACCGACGACTTCCTGCGCGAGCTGTGGGAATACATCCAGAGCGACCCGTTCTATAAGGACCAGACCACGGTCATCGTCACCTGCGACCACGGCCGCGGCGACACCACCGAGTCGGCATGGCGCGACCACGGCCACGACACGCCCCACTCCTCGCAGACATGGCTCATGGCCTTCGGCAAGGACATTCCCGCAAAGGGCATACTCACCAGCGGTGAATACCACAACAACCAGATTGCGCCGACCATCGCCAAGCTGTTGGGCATCGACTTTGCGCCCAAACACGACGGCGTGGGCAAGCCCATCAAGTTTTAGCTATTCCCCGGCGAAATGCCGTAGCAGCGCCGTGCAGCCGTCCTCGATAAGGTCGAGGGCATAATCAAAATCCTTACCCTGACCATAATACGGGTCGGGCACCGACGTGGCGCCGCGATGCTCATCAAGCCAGTCACACATCTTGATGACCTTGCGGCGCTGCGCCTCGTTGTGCGCCATGCGGCAGACGTTGCGGTAGTTATCGTCGTCCATCACGATGATGTAGTCGAAGCGGTCGAAGTCTTTGGCCGGATCAAACTGCCGGGCGATATGGTCGATGCGATAGCCCCGACGGGCACCGTGGTCGCGCATGCGGATGTCGGGCAGGCTGCCCACATGCCATCCGCCGATGCCGGCTGAATCAATGAGGAAACGGTCGGTCAGACCCGCAGCGTCGACCTTTTGCTGCATCACAGCGTTGGCAGCCGGAGAGCGGCAGATATTGCCAAGACAGATGAAAAGGAGTTTCACTTTATTTTTCATGCGTCCAAAGGTAAGTAAAAAGCGCCATTCACCAAAATCTTTGGCGGCAAAATTGAGGTCACAGGATATTCGGATGACTGCAAGATACGAAATACCCGACAACCCGGGAACGTTAAGATTTTTCATCGATTTAGCCCCCTCTAAAAGGCCTCAGAATCAACCAGCCCCTCCGTTGCTCCGAAATACGCGATTCTGAGCCAAATTTCGCAATCCGTTATCAATCAACCATTTACGTCGAATTACCATCAAACCGAAGGCACATTAGGCCCCGCAGCCGCCGCGATAAGGCATCTATCCCACTGCGATAGCATAGTTATCGCGGTGCGATGCCATATCTAACGCGGTGCGATACCATATCTATCGCGGTGCGAAACCATAGCTATCGCGATGCGATCAGCTACTTATCGCACCCGGATGCGGCTGAAATGGCGATTTCTCGTCGGTTTTGACGTCCCTCGACCCCTATCCCGCGATTTTTTAGGGCCAAAAATGAGGCCATTTCGCGAGGCCGTTTTGTCAGCTAATTTCCGAATCTCAGCCAGCCGCCGAAGCGTCTGCTTCCATGCCGCCTGCACCCCTTGCGCAATGCCCTAACAGCCTTTTTTGAGGCAATAACGCCCTTATTAGCAAAGTTTTTTGTAACTTTGCACACAATAATCAAATCAAGTATTCGCAATAGTTTAGTTTTAGTTCACGTCTCATTATGATAACACTGACAAACCTTGCCATTCAGTTCGGCAAACGCGTTCTCTATAAGGATGTCAACATCAAGTTCACCCGCGGCAACATCTACGGCGTCATCGGCGCCAACGGTGCCGGAAAGTCAACCCTGCTCAGGGCCATCAGCGGCGATTTGGAGCCCAACAAGGGCAGCGTGGAGCTGGGCCCGGGCGAGCGTCTGTCTGTATTGGAGCAGGATCACTTCAAATACGACCAGTATAAGGTGATGGACACCGTGCTCATGGGTTACGACGCACTCTGGAACAACATGAAGGAGCGCGACATGCTCTATTCCAAGCCCGAGATGACCGAGGCCGACGGCAACCGCGCCGCCGAACTCGAGGAGAAGTTCGCCGAGATGAACGGCTGGGAGGCCGAGAGCGACGCTGCCCAACTGCTGCAGCATCTTGGCGTGGGTCAGGAGCTGCACGACAAGCAGATGTCGGAACTGTCGAACAACGAGAAGGTGCGCGTCATGCTGGCCAAGGCCCTCTTCGGCAAGCCCGACAACCTGCTGCTCGATGAGCCGACCAACGACCTTGACCTCGACACCGTGGAGTGGCTCGAGGACTACTTGGGCAACATCGAAGAGTCGCAGACCGTGCTGGTGGTCAGCCACGACCGTCACTTCCTCGACGCCGTCAGCACGCAGACCATCGACATCGACTTCGGCAAGATTACGGTCTTCGCCGGCAACTATAGCTTCTGGTATGAGAGCTCGCAGTTGGCCCTGCGCCAGGCCCAGAACCAGCGTCTCAAGGCCGAGGAGAAGCGCAAGCAGTTGGAGGAGTTCATCCGCCGCTTCTCTGCCAATGTGGCAAAAAGCCGTCAGACCACCTCAAGAAAGAAGATGCTCGAGAAGCTCAACGTCGAGGAAATCCGCCCGTCGAGCCGCAAATATCCCGGCATCATCTTCCAGATGGAGCGCGATCCGGGCAACCAGATTCTCGAGGTTGAGGGTCTGAAGGCCGTCGAGCCCGATGGAACCGTGCTGTTCGACAACGTCAACTTCAACATCGAGAAGGGTCAGAAGGTGGTGTTCCTCAGCCACAACCCCAAAGCCATGACGGCGCTATTCGAGATTATCAACGGCAACCGCCAGGCCGACGCCGGCACTTATAAGTGGGGCGTCACCATCACCACGGCCTACCTGCCCTTGGACAACACCGCTTTCTTCAATTGCGACCTCAACCTCGTCGACTGGCTGTCGCAGTTTGGTCCGGGCAATGAGGTGACCATGAAGTCCTACCTCGGCCGCATGCTCTTCCGTCAGGAGGATGTCGAGAAGAAGGTCAACGTGCTGTCGGGTGGCGAGAAGATGCGCTTGATGATTGCGCGCATGCAGCTGCAAAACGCCAACTGCCTCATCTTCGACACGCCCACCAACCACCTCGACCTTGAGTCAATCCAGGCCTTGAACAACAACCTCGTCGCCTTTAAGGGCAACATCTTGTTCGCCAGCCACGACCATGAGCTCATCGAGACCGTGAGCAACCGCATCATCGAACTCACACCCAGTGGCACCATCGACAAGATGATGCCGTATGAGGAGTATATCCACGACGACCGCATCAAGGAGCAGAAAGAGAAGATGTACGCCCTCTGATGGGGATGGCACAATTTTTGTTGGCGTAGGCTAATAAAAAGATTAATACAACTATGGAAGAGAAAGAAAAGAAGGAAAAGGAAATAAAGATTGACGGCGAACAGGCTGCCAAGCAGACTGCCGACGCTGCCGACACCAAGGAGGAAAAGAAAGCCGACGCCAAGGAGAACAAGGAGGCCAAGGCTGAGGAAAAGGCTGAAGCCAAAGACGATAAGAAAGAAAAGGATAACACCAAAGACGAGTTGGAGAAAGCCAACAAGACCATTGCCGAGTTGAAGGACAAATACCTGCGTACGCTGGCCGAGTTTGACAACTATAAGAAGCGCACGCTGAAGGAGAAAGCTGAGCTCATCCTCAACGGCAGCGAGAAGACGGTGGTGGCCATCCTGCCCGTGCTCGACGACTTTGAGCGCGCCTTGAGCAGCAAGAGCGACGACCCCAAGGCCATCCGCGAGGGCATCGAGATGATCTATAAGAAGTTTGAGAAGACCCTGGAGAGCTTAGGCGTGAAGAAAATCGACACCGCTGAGAAGGACTTCGACACCGACTTCCACGAGGCTGTCGCCATGGTGCCGGGTATGGGCGACGACAAGAAGGGCAAGGTCATCGACTGCGTGCAGACGGGTTACACCCTCAACGACAAGGTTATCCGCCACGCTAAAGTAGCTGTTGGTCAATAATCCATTCCGTCAGAAAGGCATAACGATTACACGACAATGGCAGAGAAAAGAGACTATTATGAGGTGCTTGGCGTGAGCAAAGACGCCTCAGAAGACGAGATAAAGAAGGCTTACCGCAAGCTCGCCATCAAATACCACCCCGACCGCAACCCGGGTGACAAGGAGGCCGAAGAGAAGTTTAAGGAGGCCGCAGAGGCCTATGAGGTGCTGCACGACCCCGACAAGCGCCGTCAGTACGACCAGTTCGGCTTCAATGGTCCGCAGGGCGGTTTCGGCGGTTTCGGCGGTGGCGGCATGGATATGGACGACATCTTCACCATGTTCGGCGACATCTTCGGCGGCCACAGTGGCTTCGGCGGATTCAGCGGATTCGGTGGCGGCGGCCAGCAGCACAGCCAGCGCGTCTATCGCGGCAGCGACCTGCGGCTGAAGGTGAAGCTCTCATTACAGGATATCGCCAGCGGTGTGACCAAGCGCTTCAAGGTGCGCGAGGATGTGACCTGTGAGCAGTGCAAAGGCACCGGCGCCGAAGGTGGCGCACAGCCTGAGACCTGCCCCACATGCCACGGCAGCGGTATGGTGAGCCGGTCGGTGCGGTCGATGTTCGGCATCATGACCACCCAGACCGAGTGCCCCACCTGCCACGGCGAAGGCACTGTCATCAAGAACAAGTGCAAGGCCTGCGACGGCACTGGCGTTGTCAAGGGCGATAAGATTGTGGAAGTCAACATTCCCGCCGGCGTCGAGGAAGGTATGGTGCTCAATGTGCACGGCAAAGGCAATGCCGGTCCCCACAACGGTGTGCCCGGCGACATTCAGGTGCTCATTGAGGAAGAGAAAAGCGACACCTTCGTGCGCGACAAGCAGGATGTCATCTACAACCTGCTGCTCGACTTCCCCACGGCTGCACTCGGCGGCGATGCTGAGATACCCACCATCGACGGCAAGAAGATTGCGCTGAAGATTGCGCCCGGAACGCAGCCCGGCAATGTGGTGCGGCTCCGTGGCAAAGGTCTGCCGGCCGTCAAAGGCTATGGATCGGGCAAGGGCGACATCGTCGTCAACATGAGTGTCTTCGTGCCAAAAACGCTCGACAAGAACGAGCGCAAGGCCATTGAGCAACTGCGCGAAAGCGAGAACTTCAAAGGCGACAGCTCGACAAAGAAGAGCATCTTCGAGAAGTTCAAGAACTATTTCAATTGATTGGAAAGCATCATGTAGTGGCCGGGCCTCAGTGTCGGCCACTACTCGTTTCTACACCTTTTTATATATAGCACACCATGAACTATCAGCAAACCGTAGCTTACCTCTTCAACGCCACGCCCGTCTTCGAGCATGTGGGCGCCTCCGCCTACAAGGAGGGACTGGAGAACACGCTTGCCCTCGACCGTCATTTCGGTCATCCACACGAGGCTTACAAGACCATTCACATCGCCGGAACTAATGGCAAGGGCTCTTGTTCGCATACCATTGCCGCCATTCTGCAGGCTGCGGGCTATAAGGTAGGACTCTATACCTCGCCCCATCTCGTCGACTTCCGCGAGCGCATCCGCGTCAACGGTGAGCCCATCTCCGAGCAGCGCGTCGTCGACTTCGTTGAGCAGGAGCGGGCTTTCTTCGAACCGCTCCACCCCTCATTCTTCGAGCTGACCACCGCCCTCGCCTTCCTTTATTTCAAGGAGCAGCAGGCCGATGTGGCCGTCATTGAGGTCGGACTCGGCGGTCGGCTCGACTGCACCAACATCATCCGGCCGGAGCAGAGCATCATCACCAACATCAGTTTCGACCATACGCAGTTCTTAGGCAATACGTTGGCAAAGATCGCCGGTGAGAAAGCCGGCATCATCAAGCCCCATACGCCGGTGGTCATCGGTGAGGATCTGCCCGAGACGAGGCCGGTGTTTGAGGCCAAGGCCAAGGCTGAGCAGGCGCCAGTGACCTTCGCTTTGGACAAGCCTGAGGTAACATCGTCTACGCCCCGCACCACCGGCGGCCGCGACTACGATACGCGCCACTACGGCCATCTGTATGGCGAGTTGGGCGGCGACTATCAGGTGAGAAACACCAACACCGTGTTGCATGCGCTCAACTTGCTGAAAACCAAGTTCCATATCACCGACGACAATATTGCCTACGGCATGGCGCATGTCGTCGAGCTCACCGGCTTGCGCGGCCGTTGGGAGCAGGTGCGCCAGCAGCCACGCGTGGTCTGCGACACCGGTCACAATGTCGGCGGCTGGCAGTATCTCGGCAAGCAGATTGCCGCTCAGCCCTGCCGCCAGCTGCGCATCGTCTTCGGCATGGTCGACGACAAGGACATCCACACCGTCATGCAGCTGCTGCCCCGCAAGGCTGTCTACTATTGGGTTCAGGCTACCTCGAAGCGTGCCTTCCCTTCAGCCAAGGTTGCCGAGGAGGGTAAAAAGGCTGGCCTCAACGGCGCCGACTACGGTTCTGTGGCCAACGGCTATCAGCACGCTCTGGCCGACGCGGCCTCCGACGACTTCATTTTCGTAGGCGGCTCAAGCTATATTGTAGCCGACTTTTTGGCACTAAACCATTTTTAACACTGCCGATAAGCATTATTTTCATGTTTTAGTTGTCGTTCCCGTTTATTTTTGCTTACTTTGCAGATAAGAAAGTATCAACTAAAAACTATCTGATATGGCAAATACTGAAGAAACACCAAACGCATGCGGTCTGTTGCGCAAAGACTTCCAAACGATTGTAAACGGGAAAAAGACAGACCTGTTCGTATTGCGTAACAGCCAAGGTAACGAAGTAGCCATAACCAATTACGGCGGCGCCGTGGTAGCCATCATGGTTCCTGACAAGGACGGCAAACTCGGCAACGTGATTATGGGCCACGACAACATCAACGACGTCATCAACTCTCCAGAGCCTTATCTGTCAAGACTCATCGGGCGTTTCGGCAACCGTATTGCAAAGGGCCACTTCACACTGCACGGCAAAGATTATTACGTGCCCATCAATAACGGCCCCAACTCACTTCATGGAGGCAAGAACGGCTTCAACGTAAAAGTCTGGAGCCCTGAACTGATGAACGACCACACGCTGGTGCTCAACTACACTTCACCCTACGGCGAGGAAGGCTACAGCGGCGAACTCAAGGTTACCGTGGAATACACTTGGACTGATGACAATGAGTTGCATATCGACTATCTTGCCACTTCCAACAAGAAGACCATCATCAACCTCACCCATCACGGCTTCTTTGCATTGGCCGGTATCGCCAATCCCACGCCAACGGTTGACAATGTTGAACTGCAACTTAATGCGGACTTCTATCTCCCCATTGACGAGACCTCTATCCCCACGGGCGAAATCAGGTTTGTAAAGGATACGCCGTTTGATTTCACCACCCCGAAACCCATTGGTAAAGACATTGATGCCGATAACGAGCAAATCAAGAACGGCTCCGGCTTCGACCACTGCTACGTGCTCAACAAGCGCGAGGTGGGTGAGTTGAGTCTTGCCGCAAAGGCTTATGAGCCCGTCTCCGGCCGAACAATGGAGATGTATACCACCGAACCGGGTGTTCAGCTCTATACCGGCAACTTCCTCAGTGGTTTCAAAGGCACCCACGGCGCTACTTATCCCCGCCGTTCAGCCATCTGCCTCGAAGCTCAGCACTTCCCCGATTCACCCAACCGGCCTTACTTCCCCTCGGTTGTACTCAACCCGGGAGAGCGCTATCGCCAAACCACCGTCTATCGCTTCGGCGTAAGAAAGTAAAAACAACATAACCATTAACCCATTAATAAACAAATCATCTATGGAAATTGATTTCGTAAGAAGCCGTTTCATCAAGCACTTCGATGGAATGACAGGAAATATCTACGCATCTCCGGGCCGCATCAACCTCATCGGCGAGCACACCGATTACAATGGCGGTTTCGTCTTCCCCGGCGCCGTTACACAGGGCATCATGGCCGAAATCAGACCCAATGGGCAGCAGACTTGCAACGTCTACTCCATTGACCTGAAAGACATGGCTCACTTCCGCCTCGACGACCCCAAGGGTCCTTCGGCAACGTGGGCTCGCTACATCTACGGCATCTGCAAGGAGATGATGGCCCTCGGCGTCGACGTAAAGCCGTTCAATGCCGCCTTCGCCGGTGATGTTCCATTGGGTGCCGGCATGTCGTCGAGCGCCGCTTTGGAAAGCTGCTTCGCTTACGCCCTTAACGACCTCTTCGGCGACAACAAGGTGTCGAAGTGGGATATGGTATTGGCCGGTCAGGCTACCGAACACAAATATGTCGGCGTCAACTGTGGCATCATGGACCAGTTCGCATCTGTCTTCGGCAAGGCCGGCAAGCTGATGCGTCTCGACTGCCGCAGCCGCGAGTTTGAATACTTCCCTTGGGAACCAAAGGGTTACAAGCTGCTGTTGCTCAACTCTAAGGTGAAGCACGAACTGAAGGGTTCTCCTTACAACGACCGCCGCAACTCCTGCGAGAACGTGGTAAAGAAGCTCAACGAGAAGTTCCCCGACAGAAAGTTCGAGACCCTGCGCGATGCCAATTGGGATGACCTTGAGGCAGTGAAGGCTGAGGTCAGCGCCGAGGATTACAAGCGCGCCCACTTCGTATTGGGCGAGGTTGACCGCGTGCTGGCAGTGAGCGATGCCCTGCAGAAAGGCGACTACGAGACGGTCGGTCAGAAGATGTATGAGACCCACGAGGGCCTGAGCAAGGAATACGAGGTGAGCTGCGAAGAGCTCGACTTCCTCAACGACATCGCCAAGGCCGACGGCGTCACCGGCAGCCGCATCATGGGCGGTGGCTTCGGCGGATGCACCATCAACCTGGTGAAGGATGACCTCTACGACGCCTTCGTCGCCGACGCAAAGAAGAAGTTCAACGAGAAATACGGCCACGAACCACAGGTAATCGACGTCGTGATAGGTGACGGTTCACGCCGCATCTGCTAAGGCAAAGACAATGGAAATCAAAACTGTTGGACTGGCCAGCGACCACGGCGGATTTGCCCTGAAGCAGTTCGTGAAGCAATATCTCGACGAGAAGCACATTCCTTATAAGGATTTCGGCTGCTTCTCGTCTGAGGCATGCAACTATGCTGAATTCGGTCACCTCTTAGGCTCAGCCATTGAAAAAGGCGAGGTCTACCCCGGAATAGGCATCTGCGGCTCCGGCGAAGGCATGGCCATGACGCTGAACAAGCATCAGAAAGTGAGGGCCGGTCTCTGCTGGATACCTAAGATTGCGCACCTCATCCGTCAGCACAACGACGCCAATGTGCTTGTGATGCCCGGCCGGTTTATCGACAATGAGACTGCGCGCGCCATCATGGACGAGTTCTTCAACACTGAGTTTGAGGGCGGCCGACATATACCACGCATCAACAGAATACCGCTTCAGCCACAAGATTGAAACGTAACCATAAAAAGAAAGAGGGTGTGAGACCATCAATGGCATCACACCCTCTTTTTGTATAGCATTCATCTGAACCCGACAGACGATGCATCCGTCGGGTCCGGAGTTATCGTTTACAAATCCCAGCCCACTGCTGAGGCACCTAACACAGCAGCCGAACTACCATCGAGGCTGCTCACGAGGAACTTGGCATGACCCTTGAAGATCTTCAGGATATGCTCATCGTAACTCTTCTTGATAGGATTCATCAGCAGGTCGCCGGCCTTGGTCAGACCACCGAAGAAGATGAAGGCCTCAGGAGAAGAGAAGGCAGCGAAGTCAGCGCAAGCCTCACCGAGCATCTCACCCGTGAACTGATAAATCTCCTTAGCCAGCTCATCGCCCTTGCCTGCAGCAAGGCTGACATCGAGCGAAGTGATGTCCTCAGGATTCATATTGCGCAGCAACGACGGACGGTCGGTCTTCTGCAGCATCTCGCGAGCTGTGCGGGCCACACCCGTTGCCGAGCAATATGCCTCAAGGCAACCTCTGCGACCGCAACCGCAAGGACGACCGTTCTCACCACGAACCATAACCACATGGCCCAGCTCACCGGCAAAACCGTCGCAGCCATAAACCACCTGGCCATTGATGACGATACCCGAGCCGACGCCAGTTCCCAGTGTAATTTCGATGAAGTTCTTCATACCACGGGCAGCGCCATAAGTCATCTCACCGATGGCGGCGGCGTTGGCGTCGTTGGTCATACCCACGGGAATACCCAGGCGCTCAGAGAACATGTCGGCCAATGGCACAATACCGTCGTGACCCCAAATCAGGTTTGGAGCGAACTCAATGGTACCCGTGTAGTAGTTGGCGTTAGGGGCGCCGATGCCCATCGACTTGATCTTGTCGATGCCACAAACCTGCTCAATAATCACCTGCAAAGCTTCGATTGAGGCTTTCACATAGTCCTCAACCTTGCTATAAGCTTGCGTCTTGATGGCTGTAGTGGCTTTGATGTCACCGCGGCTGTCTACAATACCAAACACTGAATTCGTTCCGCCAAGGTCCAAGCCAATGACGTAGGGCTTTAAAGCTGTCTCTTCCATAATTATATTGTTTTTAGTTTGAAATAGCAAAAGTTCATTGCAAAGGTAATAAAACTAATGATAAAACAAGCGGAAAAAAGAATTTTTCACATAGATTAGTGCTTCTGTTATTTTATTTTCGTATCTTTGCCAAAAAGATTGTTCGCTAACTATGACACAAGAAGAAGATATCCGCAACGCCGTCAAGGTGCTCAATGCCGGCGGCGTCATTCTCTACCCCACCGATACGGTGTGGGGCATCGGGTGCGATGCCACTAATGCCGAGGCTGTGGCAAAGGTCTATAAGATTAAGCATCGCGATGATTCAAAGGCACTTATCTGCCTTGTCGACTCCGACGCACGCCTGCAGCGCTATGTGCGCGATGTGCCCGCTGTGGCCTGGGACCTGCTCGACGCGGCCGTCAAACCGACCACCGTCATCCTCGACAATGCCGTCAACCTCGCACCCAACCTCATCGCCGAGGATGGCAGCATCGCCCTGCGCATCACCAAAGAGCCATTCTCAAAGGAACTGTGCTACCGCTTTCAGAAAGCGCTGGTATCGACCAGTGCCAACATCAGCGGTGAGCCCGCCGCGCAGAACTATCGCGACATCAATCCGGAGCTGATCAAAAGCGTCGACTACGTCTGCTGGACCCGACGCCAAGAGCATAAGCCGCACACACCAAGTTCTATCATCAAACTGAAGCCCAACGGCGAAGTAAAGATTATCAGAGCTTAAGTCAATGAGCGACAGTGTATTCCAGAAAGTGCTGGTATGGCGGCAACGCAACATGACCGACCGTCAGGCGACAAGCGTGCTGGCTTTCTTCATCGGCATCTTCGCCTCGCTGGCCGCCTACGCCCTGCACTCGCTCATTGGCCTCATCCAGCATCTGCTGACCGACGGCTTCGCGGCCAACTCGGCCAACTGGCTCTTTCTGTTGTTCCCGGTCATCGGCATCTTCCTCACCACCTTATTTATTAAGTTCGTCGTGCGCGACAATATCTCGCACGGCATCACGCGTGTGCTTTACGCCATCTCGACGAAGCAGTCGAAGCTGAAGGCGCACAACTGCTGGACATCTATCGTGGCGTCGGCCATCACCATCGGCTTCGGCGGATCGGTAGGTGCCGAGGCTCCTATCGTGTTGACCGGCTCGGCCATCGGCTCCAACCTCGGTCAGTTGTTCAAGATGAGCAACCGGCAACTCATGGTGCTCGTCGGCTGTGGTGCCGCCGCAGCCATTGCCGGCATTTATAAGGCGCCGATTGCGGGTCTGGTGTTCACGCTCGAGGTGCTGATGATCGACATGAACATGGCTTCCATCGTGCCCATCATGATTGCCACCATCACGGCCGACGTGGTGAGCTACATGCTTGCCGGCACCGCCACGATGTTCAATTTCCAGATGGATGCCGCATGGAGCGTGGAGCGCATACCCGGCACCGTGCTGCTGGGCATCTTCTGCGGCTTCGTCAGCCTTTACTTCATGCGTGGCATGACGTGGTGCGAGAGCCAATACGCCAAGATGCGGCAGCACCCTTACATCAAGCTCATTTCCGGTGGACTGCTGCTGAGCATCCTCATCTTCTTCTTCCCCTCGCTCTACGGTGAGGGCTGGAACAGTCTGACCATCCTGCTCAGCGGAAAGACGCAGGCCGACTGGGATCAGATTATGAACGGATCGCTCTTCTACGGTCATTCCGAGTTGCTCGTAGCCTATATCGGGTTGGTCATCCTCACGAAGGTTGTCGCCACCTCCTCCACCAACGGCGCCGGCGGCTGCGGCGGTACCTTCGCTCCCTCGCTTTTCGTCGGTGGTTTCGCCGGGTTCTTCTTTGCCCGACTGTGGAATATCGAGCAGATTGGCGTCTACCTGCCCGAGAAGAATTTCGTATTGCTCGGCATGGCTGGCGTCATGGCAGGCGTCATGCACGCACCACTGACCGGCATCTTCCTCATTGCCGAAATCACGGGCGGCTATCAGCTGTTCGTTCCCTTGCTCATTGTGGCCGTCGTCAGCGTGATGGTCATCAGCATCTTCGAGCCCCACAGCATCTACGCCATGCGACTGGCGCGCGAGGGCAAACTCCTCACCCACCACACCGACAAGAGTGTGCTGACGCTGATGAGCATGGATTCGGTCATCGAGAAGCATGTGACCAGCGTCAAACCCGACCTGCCTTTAGGCAAGCTCGTCAACGTGCTGTCGAGCAGCGACTACGACTTCCTGCCTGTGGTCGATGACTCCGGCCGGCTCTTAGGCGAGATCGACATCACCAAGATACGCCACATCGTTTTCCGCACCGAACTCTATCAGCGCTACAGCGCCTCGCAGCTCATGACGCCGGTCACCACCTTCCTCTACAACAATGAGCCAATGGAGGAGGTGATGAAGAAGTTTGAGAAGAGCAATGCCAACGCACTGCCTGTGGTCGACATCAACAACCACCTCGTCGGCTACATCTCCCGCCTGCGTATGTACAGCGTCTACCGTAAGATGGTCGCCGACTATTCGGCGGAGTAATATAACTCAAGGACTAAACGACTCATGAGCTCAAAAAATCGTTAATCTGCGAAGTTTTGCACATTAGCTTTACCCGATATGAAATAAAAGACGTAACTTTGCAGTTCGAATTATGCCGTTTCCAATCCATATAGACCTACTGGGGCTTATCCTCAAAGGCATGCTTATAGGCATCATCGCCTCCGCCCCGATGGGGCCGGTGGGCATCTTGTGTATTCAGCGCACCATCAACAAGGGGCGTTGGTATGGTTTCGTGACCGGCATCGGCGCCGCGTGCAGCGACATCATCTATGCCCTCATCACGGGGCTGGGCATGAGCTTCGCCATGAACCTCATCACCAACCCCACCAACAAGTTCTGGCTGCAGATTGTCGGTAGTGTCGTGCTGGCGCTGTTTGGCGTCTATTGCTTCCGCTCAAAGCCGAAGCGCCACCTGCGCACGAGCAACAAAGGGAAGGGCACCTATTGGCACAATGGCCTGACTGCCTTCCTGATCACCTTCTCCAATCCCCTTATCATCTTCCTCTTCATGGCCGCCTTCGCCCAGTTGGCGTTTGTCATTCCCCATCGTCCGTTTGAGATGTGTCTGGCCTTCGCCTCCATCTTCGGCGGTGCCCTGCTTTGGTGGTTTGGTCTGACGTGGCTCATCGATAAGGTGCGCGGAAAGTTCGACGACTCCAGCCTCGTACTCATCAACAAGATTATCGGTTCCATCGTCATCGTGTGCTCTGTCATCGTGCTCATCGGCACGGTATTCAACTTATACTCTTTTCATTAAGCACCTGCATATTTCTTCAATCAGATGTATATTGCCCAACAAATACGTAAGAAATCCATTGCTGAGTATCTGCTTTACATGTGGCAGATAGAGGATCTCATCCGCGCCTACGGCTGTTCGCTGGCGCGCATCCGTAAGGAATACATCAGCAAATTTGACTATACTGACGAACAAAAGGACGAGGAGGCTGACTGGTTCGGCAACCTCATCCGCATGATGAACGAGGAAGGCAAGCGCGAGAAAGGCCACCTCAACATCAACGCCGTGGTGCTGCAGGACCTCAACGACCTGCACTACCAGTTGTTGGAGTCGAGCCACTTCCCCTTCTACAACGCGGAGTATTATAAGGTGCTGCCCTACATCGTCGAGTTGCGCAACAAAGGCAACCGCGAAGTCAGCGAGATTGAGACCTGCCTCAACGCACTCTACGGCATCATGCTGCTGCGCATGGAGAACAAGGAAATCTCACCCGAGACAGAGCACGCCATCAGCGAGATAACAACGTTCATCGGTATGCTCAGCGATTATTACATCAAAAACCGCGACGAAGGACTCGACTTCGGCGACAACGAATAGGCCCAGCGCACTGACACCATTATGAATAAACAGATAGAAAGACGGCGCACCTTCGCCATCATCTCACACCCTGATGCCGGTAAGACCACCCTCACCGAGAAGTTCCTGCTCTTCGGCGGACAGATACAGGTGGCCGGCGCGGTGAAGAACAACAAGATACGCAAGACGGCCACATCCGACTGGATGGACATCGAGAAGCAACGTGGTATCTCGGTCTCGACATCGGTCATGGAGTTTGACTACCTGCCCGAAGGGCAGACCGGCGACCCCTATAAGGTGAACATCCTCGATACCCCGGGCCACCAGGACTTCGCCGAGGACACTTACCGCACGCTCACCGCCGTTGACTCAGCCATCATCGTGGTCGACTCGGCCAAAGGCGTTGAGGCACAGACCCGTAAGCTCATGGAGGTCTGCCGCATGCGCAACACGCCGGTCATCATCTTCATCAACAAGATGGACCGCGAGGGGCGCGACCCCTTCGACCTGCTCGACGAACTCGAGCAGGAGCTACATATCCATGTACGCCCCCTCTCCTGGCCTATTGGACAGGGCATGAAGTTCAAGGGTGTGTACAACATCTACGAGAACAACCTCAACCTCTTCACGCCCGACAAGCAGCGCAAGACGCAGAAGGTGGAAGTTGACATCACGTCGGCCGACCTCGAGCAGCATGTCGGTGAGGACTTTGCCCAGCGACTGCGCGACGACCTCGACCTCATCGACGGCGTCTACCCCGCATTTAGCGTCGACGACTACCGCAAGGCCGAAGTGGCCCCCGTATTCTTCGGTTCGGCGCTCAACAACTTCGGTGTACAGGAGTTGCTCGACTGTTTTGTCCAGATTGCGCCCTACCCACAGCCCACGAAGGCAGAGGAGCGGATGGTGACGCCCGACGAACCCAAGTTCACCGGCTTCATCTTCAAGATAACGGCCAACATTGATCCGAACCACCGTTCGTGCATCGCCTTCTGTAAGGTTTGCTCGGGTAAGTTCCTGCGCAACCAACCTTATTACCACGTGCGCCTCGACAAGACCGTGCGCTTCTCATCGCCCACGCAGTTCATGGCGCAGCGCAAGAGCACCGTCGACGAGGCTTGGCCGGGCGACATCGTCGGTCTGCCCGACAACGGTATCTTCAAAATTGGCGATACGCTCACCGAAGGCGAGCAACTCCACTTCCGTGGACTGCCGTCGTTCTCACCGGAGTTGTTCAAATACATAGAGAACGATGACCCGATGAAGAGCAAGCAGTTCCAAAAGGGTATCGAACAGCTGATGAACGAGGGTGTGGCGCAGATGTTCGTCAACCAGTTCAACAACCGCCGCATCATTGGTACCGTCGGTCAGCTGCAATTCGAAGTCATCCAATACCGCTTGGAGCATGAATACAACGCCAAGTGCCGTTGGGAGCCCGTCCACCTCTACAAGGCCTGTTGGATTGAGAGCGACGACGCCGACGAGATGGAGAACTTCAAGAAGCGCAAATACCAATATATGGCCAAGGACATTGAGGGCCGTGACGTCTTCCTCGCCGATAGCAGCTACGTGTTGAGCATGGCTGAGCAAGACTTCAAGCACATCAAGTTCCACTTCACATCAGAGTTCTAATTATCCTCGCCATAACCCTAATAAACGAATAGCCGATGTGCAAAGAGTAGAATCTAAGCACACCGGCTATTCTGCTTATATGGCAAATGTAGGCGCAGCGGATAAAGTCCGTGGAGGTATGCAACCTTGGTAGCAGTGTAGTGGCCGGCCTGGTGCCGGCCACCACCCCTTGGTATGGCATTTTTCCCACACATCAGCGCGATTAGCGTAAGCGCAGTAAGTTTCTCACGCGGATAACGCGGATTTCATTGATGGCATCCTATGCGCTGTCAGCGAGATCTGCGTGAGCTAAAAAAGGCGGATGCGCTTACGCTGATCTCGCAGATGGAGACAAGCCCGCAACACCGGCGGCTGGTGGCCGGCACCAGGCCGGCCACTACACTGTCACCGGTGGCGTACATCACCACGGACTTTATCGGGTGCGCCAAAGTCTATGAGGGAACGAGGCGAATTACCCCTTCAGCCAGTTCTCCATGATGCGCTTGCCCATCGGCGTGAGGACGCTCTCGGGATGGAACTGGATGCCATGCACGTCAAACAGCTTGTGTTTCAAGCCCATGATTTCGCCGTCGGGACTGAGGGCGGTAATCTCCAGGCAGTCAGGGAACCCATCGCGGCTCACCACCCAACTGTGATAGCGACCCACTTCGAAGTGGGTTGGCAGACCGTCGAAGATGTAGTCATTGCCGAAATGCTCACAGTCGGTAGCCACGCCATGATAGACCTGCGAGAGGTTGACGAGCTTGCCGCCGAACACCTCACCGATGGCCTGATGACCGAGACACACGCCGAGCATTGGCTTGCGCCCGGCATAGGTCTTGATGACATCGAGCAGCAATCCGGCCTCGGAGGGGATGCCCGGGCCCGGACTGAGGATAATCTTGTCGTATTGCTCCAACAGGGGCAACTCAAACTGGTCGTTACGCACCACATCAACCTCGGCGCCCAACTGCTTCACGAGATGGGCGAGGTTGTAGGTGAACGAGTCGTAGTTGTCTATAATGATAATCTTCATAGTTTTTCCGCTTCTTTTATTGCTTTGACCAATGCGCCGAGCTTATTGTTGCTCTCCTGCAGTTCATATTCATCGTTGCTCTTTGCCGTCACGCCGCTGCCGGCCTGGAACCACAGCTCGCCGTTGCGGCTGATGAACGTACGGATGACGATGGCCTGATTGAGGTCGCCGTTGAAATTGAAACTGCCGATGCATCCGCCGTAAGCGCCGCGGTTGTGCGGCTCCATCTCGTTGATGAGCTGCAGGGCGCGCACCTTCGGGGCACCACTCAGCGTACCGGCGGGGAAGGTATCGATGAACTCCATGAAATGGTCGGCGCCAGGGTCAAGCTCACCACGCACGCGGCTCACTAAGTGAATGACGTGGCTGTAGAACTGCATGTCTTTATAGAACTCCACCTTGACGTCGTGGCAGTTGCGGCTAAGGTCGTTGCGGGCCAGGTCGACGAGCATCACATGCTCCGCATTCTCCTTCGGGTCATTGCGCAGGAACTCGGCATTCTTGCGGTCCTGCTCCACGTCACCCGTGCGCTTCGTCGTTCCGGCGATGGGGTCGATGAAGGCGCTGTTGCCCACGATGCGGTTGTGGGTCTCGGGCGAGGAACCGAAGATGCGGAAGCCGCCGAAGTCGAAGTAGAACAGGTAAGGACTCGGATTGATGGCTCGCAGGGCGCGATAGAGCTTGAAGTCGTCGCCCTCGTATTTCTGTACGAAGCGGCGGCTGATGACAATCTGGAAGACGTCGCCACGCAGACAGTGCTTCACACAGCGGCGCACGTTGGCCTTATGCTCTTCGTCGGTGAGCGTCGACGTGGTCTCGCCAACAGCGCGGAAACCAAAGGCCTTCACGTTGGTACGGGCTGCCGCAGTCTGCAACAGCTGCAGGTCGTCTTCGCTGCCGAGGGTGATATAATCCATCATGTTGTTGAAATGGTCAAACACGATGATATCCTTGAACAGCAAGTAGAGCATGTCAGGTGCATCGTTGCGCTCCATCGTCGTATCCTTCACGGGAATGTTCTCGAAGTAGCGTACGGCGTTGGCTGCCGTATAGCCGAAGATGCCGTAGTGCTGACTGCCCTCGCCCTCGATGTGGAAGGCGTGCATGAAGTCGTTGAGCGCCTTGGCTACGGTTTCCTTCGGGCGACTGCTGTTCTCCACGGGTACGATGCGCTCCTCCCGCTTTCCATCGGGGAAGAGCATGATGATGCGGCCATGGCTCACCTGAATGGAGGCCATGGGATGGATGCCGATAAAGCTCTTGGCGTTTTCGTTGCCATGATAGTCGGAGCTCTCCATGAGCATAGACTGCGGATAGAGGTCACGCAACCGCATATAGAGCGCCACAGGTGTGACGAGGTCGCCAAGCACACGGCGGCACTTGGTGGTATAATTAAAACTTGCCATATTCTCCTGCCATGTCTTTGTTTTTAAGATAAGTTTCAATGTCCTTGTCGCCACGGCCACTGACCGTCAATACCACGACGTCGTCGGGTTTGAAGGTCAACTTCTGCAGCGCAGCCACGGCGTGGGCGCTCTCGATGGCGGGGATGATGCCCTCGGTGCGCGTCAGCTCATAACCGGCGCGGATGGCCTCATCATCGTTGATGGCCAGCACCTGCTCGCGTCCAATCTTGGAGAGGTAAGCGTGCATTGGGCCGATGCCGGGGTAGTCGAGACCTGCCGAGATGGTGAAGGCTTCTTCAATCTGACCGTCGTCGTTCTGCATGACCAGTGTACGGGCGCCGTGGATGATGCCCTCGGTGCCGCAGTGGATGGTGGCGGCAGTATAGTCAGTGTCGATGCCATGGCCACCAGCCTCAGCCAACACAATCTTCACACGGTCGTCATCGACGTAGTGGTAAATGGTGCCAGCGGCATTGCTGCCACCGCCAACGCAAGCGATGAGATAGTCGGGATAGTCACGTCCTTCCTTCTCCTTGAGCTGCCATTTGATTTCCTTTGAGATGACGGCCTGCAGCTTCGCCACGATGTCAGGATAGGGATGCGGCCCCATCGTCGAACCGACGAGGTAGTAAGTGTCCTCGGGGTGGCAGCACCAGTCGCGTATGGCGGCCGAGCAGGCATCACTGAGCGTCATGTTGCCCGTGGTCACCGGATGCACCTTGGCGCCGAGCATGCGCATGCGCTCCACATTGGTGTGTTGGCGCTCGACGTCGGTCTTACCCATGAAGATCTCGCACTCCATACCAAACAACGCGCACACCGTTGCCGTAGCCACGCCATGCTGACCGGCTCCGGTCTCGGCAATGATACGCGTCTTACCCATCTTGCGGGCCAAAAGAATCTGACCGATGGTGTTGTTAATCTTGTGTGCGCCGGTGTGGTTGAGGTCCTCACGCTTCAGATAGAGCTTGCAGCCATAGCGCTCGCTCATGCGGCGGGCGTAATAGAGCGGCGACGGCCGACCCACATAGTCCTTGAGCAGGGCATAGTACTCATCCTGAAACTCCTTCGACTCGAGCACAGCCTTGTACTGGTCCTGCAGGTCGTGCACACATTTATATAATATCTCGGGCACATAGGCGCCGCCGAAAGGTCCGAAGAACCCGTTCTTAGTTGGACTTTCAAGCCTCACCCCCGGCCCCTCCCCAAAGGGGAGGGGAGTAGAATGCGATGAGGATGTGAAAGCCTCACCCCCATGCCCCTCCCCAAAGGGGAGGGGAGTAGAATGCATGGCGGATGTTAAAGCCTCTCCCCCATGCCCCTCCCCAATGGGGAGGGGAGTAGAATGCATGGCGGATGTTAAAGCCTCTCCCCCATGCCCCTCCCCAAAGGGGAGGGGAGTAGAAAGCATGGCGGATGTTAAAGCCTCACCCCCATGCCCCTCCCCAAAGGGGAGGGGAGTAGAAAGCATGGCGGATGTGGAGGCCTTGTTTGATTTGAAATTTTCCTTTTCCATTATCTTCTTGTTTTTAATTTAATATCTTCTATTACTTAATGATTGATATACCTTTTACTTTATGATTCACTTACCTTAACCTTAATGATTCATTTATCATTTCACTCCCCTCCCCTTTGGGGAGGGGTTAGGGGGTGAGGCTGGAGGGGTTAGGGGGTGAGGCTGTTAGGTATTGATCCTTTCCATTATTCCCCATAATCTCTCCATCGTCTTTTCAGTGTCGAAGAGAACCTCTTCGTTTGTGAATCTGACTACATCAAACCCCAATCGATTAAGACTTTCTGTTCTTCGAGCATCATCTTCCTTCTGTCTTGGTTCTGCGTGATAACCTCCATCGACTTCAATAACTATTTTGTATTCTAAGCTAACGAAATCGACAATATAATCTCCAATGATATGTTGTCGCCTGAAATGATAAGTATGCTGATAGTCACGAAGATGTTCCCAAAGGTATCTTTCAGCAACCGTCATATTGCGTTTGTTTTCATTGGCAAACTTCTTCAGAAGAACATATCGATCGGGAGAAGCGGTCATGTAGGCGGCAGACTCACAAGCCTCAGCCTCACCATCACCAGCCTCACCCCCTGACCCCTCCCCAAAGGGGAGGGGAGTAGAATGTAATGCGGATCTTGAAGCCTCACCCCCTGACCCCTCCCCAAAGGGGAGGGGAGTAGAATGTAATGCGGATCTTGAAGCCTCACCCCCTGACCCCTCCCCAAAGGGGAGGGGAGTAGAATGCTTAATGGGTGTTTTGCAATCTTCTGAAAGATGAGGATCTTTAATCATTTGCTTAATATTAATATAAATGGTTTATCTAACATTTCACTCCCCTCCCCTTTGGGGAGGGGCGGGGGTGAGGCTTAGGGGGGTGGCGGGGGTGAGGCTTAGGCATTCCATCAATTCGTCAAGCGCTTTATCTGGGTCTTTTGTCTCGTTAAGCAAGGTCACGAACTTACTGCCAATGATGGCACCGGCGGCGTTTTGCTGTGCACTTTCGAGCGTCTGCTTGTTGCTGATGCCGAAGCCAATCATGCGCGGGTTGCGCAGGTGCATGTTGTTGATATGATTGAAATAGGCGATCTTCTTCCCGTTGAAGCTCTGCTGAGCGCCGGTGACGCTGGCCGAACTGACCATATAGATGAAGCCATCGGTGTTGTCATCGATGAAGCGGATGCGTTCGTCGCTGGTCTCAGGGGTAATCATCATGATGACGCGTATGTCGTATTTGTCGGCAATTGGCTTCACCACCTGCTGATAGTCGTCGAAGGGCAGGTCGGGGATGATGGTGCCTGAGACGCCGCTCTCGACGCAACTCTTGAAGAAGGCCTCAATGCCATAGTGCATGATGGGATTGAGATAACCCATGAGGATGAGGGGGATATGGATCTCATCCTTGATGGCTTTCAGTTGGGCGAAGAGATGGCGCAGCGTCATGCCGTTCTTCAAGGCTACCGTACCGGCCGACTGAATGACGGGGCCGTCGGCCAAGGGGTCGCTGAAGGGAATGCCCACCTCTATGAAGTCGATGCCGTGGCGCTCCATGGCCTTGATGACGTCGCCCGTGCCCTCGAGCGTTGGGCAACCGGCGCAGAAATACAGGCTGAGCAACTTGCGGTCGCCACGGCTTGAAAAGACTTGGTTAATTTTATTCATCTTTAATCTGTTTAATAAACTTGCTTAATAGCTCCACATCCTTCATGGCGGGAGCGGTTTCAAATCGGCTATTGAGATCGATGCCTACACACTGCGGATGGTGGAAAGCCTTGACGCGGTCAGCGTCTTCGGGGCCAATGCCGCCACTGAGCAGAAAGGGCGTGCGGCCGTGGTAGGCCTCGAGCACGCTCCAGTTGAACTGCCGGCCGCTACCGCCCTTGAGCGGTGTGCGCGTGTCGAACAAGAACAGGTCGGCATAACCCTCGTAGGCTTCGCACTGCTGTAGGTCATCGGCCGAAGTGATGCCGAAGGCCTTGATGACCTTGATGTCGGGCACAAGGTCGGGCACAAGCGTGCGGCGCAGGTTGTCGATGAGCGTCGGCGTCTCTTTACCGTGCAATTGGATATAGTCGAGCGAATAATTGTATACGTAGGTGATGATGGTCTGAGGCATCTCATCGACAAACACCCCCACACGCTTGATGCGCTTCGGAAAGATGTAGCCCGGCTTGCCGTCGGCGTTGACGGCCATGTTGAGGCGCTCGGGGCTGTAGTCGGGAATGATGCCGGCCTGCGAGGAAATCAGACTGACAAAGCGCGGGCTCTTGGGATAGAAGATGAAGCCCATCAGATCGATATCCAACGCCGCTACGTCGCGAATGTTTTGGGCATCGCGCATGCCGCAAACCTTTATCTTCATAGTGCTTCAATGAATTGTTTCAGCGCCTCGCCCGGCTGTTCGGCTTTCATGAAATGCTCACCCATCAGGAACCCGCGGAAACCGGCCTGACGCAGTCGTCGCACGGTCTCGGGCTGACTGATGCCGCTCTCGCTCACCTTGCACACGCCGTCGGGCAGACGCGAGGCCAGACGGAAGCTGTTCTCCACATCGGTGACGAATGTACCAAGGTTGCGGTTGTTGATGCCATACATGTCGGGCTCGAGGTCGGCATAGTCGAAGTCGCGCTCATTGTGCATCTCGAGCAACGTCTCCAGCCCCAGGGCATGCGCCATCTGCTGCAGGTGGCGGCACTCCTCCTTGGTCAGCGTGGCAGCGATGAGCAACACAGCCGACGCTCCACAGAATCGGGCCTGGAAAAGCTGATAGTCGGTAATGACGAAGTTCTTGTAAAGGATTGGTATCGTCACACCGGCAGCGCGCGACCGCTGGATAAACTCATCGTAGCCGCCGAAATAGGCGGTGTCGGTGAGAATGCTCAGGGCGCTGGCACCATTGGCCTGATACACAGGCGTCACATCCTCTACACGGGCGTCGCGGTGGATCCAACCTTTCGAGGGACTCTTGCGCTTGAACTCGGCGATGATACCGGTGGGCGACTGCATCAGGGCCTCACGCATCGAGGCGGGTCGGCCATCGTCAACCATGCGCTGCACCTCACCGACAAACTGCTGCAAGGGAACGTAGCGCTGGCGCTCGGCTATCTCAACGCGCTTATGGGCAACGATTTCTTCTAAGATATCCATCGGTTGACTATTGAAAGATTACTTGTTGAGTTCAACAAACTTCTTGAATGTGCGCAGGGCGGCACCGCTGTCGATGCTCTCGCGGGCAATGTCGATGCACTCCTCAATGGTCTTCTTTCCACGTTCGAGCACCTGAATGCCGAAGGCAGCGTTGGCCAAGACAATGTTCTTCTGTGCGGGCAGGGCAGTGTTGGCCAATACGTTATCGAAGATTTCCTTAGCCTCTTCCTCGGTGGCGCCACCGACAAGCTCCTCAGGTTTGGCAATGGCGAAGCCGAGGTCGGAGGGCTTGAACACGCGCTCATAGCTGTTGGTGATGACCTTGAAGTCGCCCGTAAGCGAGATCTCATCGTAGCCGTCGATGCTGTTGACAATGCCGTAATCGATGCCTATCTTCTGATACACCTGCTGATAGAGGCGCATCTGGTCGAGCGTAGCCGTACCCAAGAGCTGGCACTGCGGACGCGAGGGATTGATGATGGGGCCGAGCAGATTGAAGAAGGTGGGGAACGGAAGGGCCTTGCGGATGGCGCCGACAAACTTCATGGCTTTGGCGAAGAGCTGGGCATGGAGATAAACAATGCCGCACTCGTTGATGGAACGGTTGAGTTTGTCAATATCATCGGTGAACACCACACCGTGATTCTTGATGACATTAGATGCACCGCTGACGCTTGTCGCAGCGTAGTTGCCGTGCTTGGCGACCTTGTAGCCGGCGCCAGCGATGACGAAGCATGAGGTGGTGGAGATGTTAAATGTGTTCTTGCGGTCACCGCCCGTACCCACGACGTCGATGTAGCGGTCGCAATCCAATGGAACAGGTACACCGGTTTCAAGGATGCCGTCGCGGAAGCCCAACAGCTCCTCCACTGAGATGCCGCGCATCTGAATGGCGGTGAGCAATGCTGTAATCTCGGGATCGGACAGTTCGCCACGCGTAATGGCAATGAGCAATTCCTTGGTTTCTTCACGCTTCAACTCCTCATGGTTGAGCAGACGATTGAAAATACTTGTGATGTCCATAATCGTATGATGTTTAATTGTTGTTAGATACAAACTGACGTAAAAACAAATGGGCCTGTCGTGAAAACGGCAGGCCCATCGGTTAAACTTATCTTCTTGAGGTAACTACATGGCTCAGCGACTCACGACTTTATCAATCTTGAGCTACGCCACCACCAATATGCAGAAACCTGATTTATCATGTTGTATTTGTTTATTTGTCAGCAAAGTTAGCTATATTATTTTAATCTGCAAACAATTTAGGCAGAAAAATATCAAAAGGCGACATTTTTAACATTAGCACCTTATTTATCACCTCTCTCCTGCTTTCTGTATTCGAGCGGCGACATGCCCGTATGTGCGGAGAAATAGCGTCGGAAGCTGCTCATGGAATTAAAGCCCGACTGCAACGCCACCTCTTCTAAAAGCATGTCGGTCTCCCGCAACAATTCCTTGGCACGACGCACGCGCCACTGGTTGACATATTCATAAAACGTGGTGTGCAACTCCCGGTTGAGATAGTTGGAGAGATAAGTGCGGTTGGTGCCCAGTTCACGGGCCAGGTCGTTGAGCGTGAGCGTGGCATTGAGATAGATCTTGCCTTTGCTGAATACGGACTCAAAGCGGTCAGCAAAGAGATAGGCGGCCTGGGAGGAGCCGTCAGGCCCACTGTCGCCGGAGACGCCGGACACGGAGTCGGACTCTGGGCCGGATGCAGGCACTGCGGCATCCCAGTCCGGCTGGTCGGCCAGCGCTTCAAGCATGCTCTCCTGACGGTAGACAAAATAGCAGAGCATCGCGAAGATGATGACGCACAGCAGATTGTAGGTGATGGTCGCCGCCTGCGAGACGCTCAGCGTTGCAACAGTCCATACCACGGCAAGGCCGAAAAAGAGAAACAGCACATAGCGGAGCCAGTTGACGGAATAGCCGCTGTCGGAGGACAGGTTGGCACGCAGCTCTCTGTTGTATTTCCTGATTTCCACAAAGCCGTAGGCGAGGATACACACCGTATGGATGGCGGCAAAAATCATGAGGCCATGATACACCACCCGGCTGAGGGTGAGGAGACAGGTCACTATGGCGGCTACATAGGGCAGGACGTTGGCCAGCACCCATCTCCACGGCATCGGCCGGTCATGGGTGACGGCATAGATGACCATCAGGCAAAGCGGCACGGCCACGAGCTGCAGCATGTTGGTCACCGGCCGCAACTGGGCGCCAAGGAAGTTGTCGATGAAAAAGACATAAAACTCGAAGGCACTGATGCCTAACAGACAGAGCATCAACCAGAACACTGAGCGTTGCAAGCGATGCGTGCGTCCCTTCAGATAGAGCAGCAAGGTACCCATAAACTGGAACATAAAGAATATGCCGCAAGAAAAATCCCCGAGCCGGTGAAGGGTCGCTATATCCATAAGTGGGCCTCTTGAAACTGTTTAATAGGTGTAATGCTTTTGCCCTGCAAAGTTAACATTTTTTCGACACGGGAAAGCCGTCGATGCGTAAATTTTCAGTCAACGGGTAAAAACATAGGGTTTCAACGGGTAAATTCGACGCACTGACACCCTAAAAAGCCTGCGACCGTCTAATTTTGCAGTATAACCCAAAATGAAACAAGCCCTATGAGCATTTTCAACAACGAAGAGATTGACAAGCTGCGCAACGAGGTACATGCGCTACGGCAGCAAGTGGCCGACCTTCACAACGCTCTCGACAACATCGGACAGAGCCAGTCCCCGCCCGGCACCACGCCGCATCAAGAGGCGGCCGACAAGCCGACAGCAGGGACGGAGACGGACAGGCCGGATAGCGGCATGCCGACGGCAGAGCCTGTGACAGCCAAGCCAGAAACACTCAAGCCGGAGAAACCAGCCCCGGGGAAACCCGAGCCCACCGGAGCGCAACCGCCGGCCGATGTGGCTGACAGCCTGCAGGCCATGGCCGGGAAGCTGAACATTCTCAGCGAGAAGATTGACACCGCCGTCTATCAGGAGAAACTTATCCGAGACATGCACCAGGAGCTTATGCAACTGAAGAAGGGCCTCATCGAAGACCTGAAGAAGGATTATCTCACCGACATTCTCAACATCTGCGAGCGCATGGGCGATACCGACCGGCACATCCGCCCTGACGCACCCGACTACGATGCGGTCAAGGCCAAGCAGCTCGTCACCAACACCTATTTATATATACGCGACCATCTGTCGGACCAATACTCGGTGGAATACTTCGAACCGGCTGTCGGCGACGCCTATGAGCCGAAAGCGCACCGCGCCATACGCGTCATTGAGACCGACGAGGACGATAAAGCCGGCACAGTGGCGGAATGCATCACCGGCGGCTTCCGCAACAGCGAGACCGACCGCGTACTGCGGCAGGCCCGCATCGCAGTGTATAAGAAAAGCCGTTGAACCAATCTTTATCACATCTCCATATATCCAACATTTCACACCATTAATCATCAACCATTATGTCAACAAACGATAAGACCCGCGCCGTCTATGGCATTGACTTAGGCACCACTTACAGTTGCATCTCACAGGTAGACCAATACGATCAAGCCATCGTACTGACCAACTTCGAAGGCACCAACACAACACCGTCGGTGGTCTATTTCGAGAGTCCTGAGAAGATCATCGTCGGGCAGGAAGCCAAAGGCATGCTCGCCACCGAACCGCAGAACACCGTGAGTTTCGTCAAACGGTCGATGGGCGTCGATGCCGACTTCGACAAGACGACCAACAAGTTTCCCTACCACTTCGACCCATCGGAAATCTCAGCCCTCATTCTGAAGAAGCTTGTTCAGGATGCTAACGACCTCGGCGACAACCCCGAACCGGTGAAGGATGTGGTCATCACCTGCCCCGCCTATTTCGGCACTAAGGAGCGCATGCAGACCAAGCAAGCCGGTGAGATAGCCGGCCTCAACGTATTGGCCATCATCAACGAGCCTACGGCTGCGGCCATCGCCTACGGCATGAAGACCACCGAGCGCAAGACGGTGCTGGTGTATGACCTCGGCGGCGGCACATTCGACGTGACCATCATCAACGTCAACGGCGGCGCCATCAAAGTCATCGCCACCGGTGGCGATCATCACCTCGGTGGCGTCGACTGGGATACCGAACTGGCCAACTACATGCTCGACCAGTTTAATGAGCAGACAGGTGGCAACTATACCATGGACAACGAGGAACTGAAATACACGCTGCTGCTCGAAGCCGAGATGAAGAAAAAACAACTCACCGGCAAGGAGGTCGTGAAGTGCAACGTGCAGTACGACGGTCAGTCGGCGCGCTTCGATATTACGCGAGAGCTATTCGACGCCCTGACCAAGGCCCATCTCGACGAGACCATCGACGCCACGCGCAAGGTCATCGACATTGCCCGCGAGAAAGGCTATAACACTGAGTTTGAGTTTCTGCTCGTCGGCGGCTCCAGCCGCATGCCGCAGGTGAAGCAGCGCCTTGACGCAGAGTTCGGCTGCGACGCAAAATTGAGCGACCCTGACCAATGCGTGGCCAAGGGTGCGGCCATCTATGCCATGAACGAGGCCTATCGCAAAGCCGTGGAAGCCGTGGAGAGCGGCGAGTCGGATGCGCCCATGCCCAAGACGCTACGTGGTCCCAAGGCCAGGGTGGTCAATGTGACGAGTAAGACCTACGGCACCGACTTCACCACAGACGACGGCCGCGCCATGGTCGGCAACCTCATTTTTGCCAACACCTCACTGCCGGCACGCGTAGAGCAGGCGTTTGAGACCATGTGCGACAACCAACACTCCGTTCCGATGAAAGTGTTTGAGAGCGACTTCACCAACCCTGAGACCGACCGATCCGTGGAGGAGCGTTTCTGCACGATGCTCGAGGACCGCTCGCTCGAGATTCACCACAACTGGCCGAAAGGCACCACCATCACCGTCGTATTCGACGTCGATGCAGAGGGTATCCTCAGCGTCCACGCCCATGTGGGCGACGAAGCCATCGACTTCACCCTGCGCATACAGGGCGTGAAGTCGGGCGAGGAACTCTCTGAGTCAATCAACAACATTAGCAAGGCCATCGTTGAATAAAACTAAAAGATGCAAGAGACCATATTCAAACTGCACCTGAAGAAATGGACGGAGGCGCTGGCCATTCTCGACACCAACACCAGCAACCTCCACGCTGACGAACTGGAAGCCATCGGCGCACTGAAGAACCTTTGGCGTACGGTGAGCTTCGGTTCGTCGTGTACGCAGCGTGTGGAGCGCATGGTGAAGGTGCTGAGCGATGCCGACAAACTGCACGGCAACAACCGCGACATCATCCAGGCCAGCAAGGATTTCCGAGGCGTGGCCAAGGAGATGTACACTACCGATGCGGAGACGTTGGAGCAATTCCGCAATGCGTTGCAACAAACCATGGGTGGCCCACGACGCACGACACAACGGCCAATAAGGCAGCCGCAACAAGCTTATCAACAGCCCCGTCAGCAACCGCAGCAACGCCCTCAACAACCACTCCGCAGACAGCCGCAGCAGCGGCCTGCATCTGAACCTCGATACAGCCGGAAGCCCTCTTCATCAGCTGAGATGATGCGGCAAGCACGACGGGAGGAGCGCATCCGCAAGTTCAAAGACGCATTGCGACAGCGCCTCCCGACAGTGGCTGTAGGCATCGGAATGGTGGCACTCATCGTCTTCGGTTGCTTCGCGTTGTTCCGCGCCTATTCAAAGGCGTCTCCCACCGACTGGGAGACGCTGTTCAGCGGCAACTGGCATGGTGAGCTACACGGCAATCCGGCCACCCTTATCGTTGATTCCGTCATGGGCGACTCGGTGGAGGGTCGGCTATTGGTGAAAGAGAAGACGCTGCAGAAGCATGCTGTCGCCGGACACGTGGAGCAGGCGCGCGAAGGCCAGTACCTTTATCTCACCGAGGTAGACAACCGGCAACGCAAAGATGCTACTTCAGAAGACAGATCGTCAGCAAGCAATTCGTCTGAGAGCAAATCGTCTGAAGGCAAATCATCTGCAGACGCCTTCCCCGACAGCCTCATCCCACGCTACCGGCTCTTCGTGAGCAACAAGAGTCATCGACTGGCAGGCCTGAGACTTCAAGGCACTACGACGGCTGCGCTCGACCTACGCAAGGAAGGCTCCGACACACTGCCGGGCCCACGTCATCACGCCTCACTCACAGCCGATGGTCCGACGCAGTACATCGTCGACCCACTGGTCAAAGACAGCATCCGCTGCATCCGCGTACAGCGTGATTCAAAACGGCAAAACGCATGGAAGCCGTCCGCAAACGGGAAGAGCATCTATCTGTCGCGCGGCGAACTGCTCGACTCAGTGCCGCAGGCCGCTGATGAAAACAGCCTTGTCTTCGTCAGTCAAGGCAAATACTATCGCATTCAGCGCAGCAACCTCCTATTGAGTCAGACCAATCGGCCAAGCACCATGCGGGAGCTGACATTACGCGAGCAGCAACGCCACTCCGCACTCACCACATTCTTTGCCTCAGTAGGCCCATGTTGGATGATTATCGGACTGCTCGCCGTGTCGTTTCTCATCTGCATCACTGCTATGCGTCTGGACGTCACTGCCGTACGCCGGGCCGGACTGATTGTCGTTCCACTGTGTCTGTTGGCCGTTGCCATCATCGAGATTTATTGGTACAATCTCATGGGCGCGCAGGCCTTTTGGTGGATTGACTACGACCACTATGGCTTCTTCGGCACGCTGTTGCGGGTCATTCCCTTCCTAATTGTGGTGGCAGTGCAACTGTTATCCATCAGGTTGTATGAACTATTGCTGAGCGATGACTTCGACGACAATTTAATCACCATCAAACCGGCTGTCATCGGCATCGTCGTCAGCTTTGCCGCCATCATTGTCTATGCGCTCTTGATGGAGTTTGTATTCCATTGGACAGGCGATACTGCCGAACAGGTGGGCCTCGTGCTCTTCCTGCTCATCATCCTCATCGGCATCGTCATTACCTTCCGCCGTAACATCCAGCGCCTCGGTTGGGGGAAAGGATTACTCATCTCCTGCTTCGTATTGGTGTATGCCGTGAGCTGCATCATCGCCGTGGTAGCGCTCATCATTGTCATCATCCGCATCATCCTCATTATTCTGGCAGCCCTGTTCATCCTCGGCGCCTTGGCCGGAGCTGGTGGAGCAGGCTCAGGAAGAATCTACCGCGACAGTTCCGGTCATCTATACCGGCGTATTTAAAACCGTCAATACACATCATAAGCCCATGGCCATCAAGTTATTAACACAATCGACCACAAAGTCGCTCATCGGCAAGAGCCACTGGTGGGGTGCGCCCGACCTGCCGCCAGACATCCCCTACCCCACCGTGGAGGTCAGCGACGGCGATGAGACCTACGCCGAGCCGCTCACCTTCCTCGGTCAGATAAGATGCGACGAACTAACCCCATTCGACATCGATCACCTGTTGCCCCAAGAGGGCATGCTGTGGTTCTTCGCCCCACTCGATTACTTCCTCGGCGAGACCGACAGTCCGCTCGACTACCACATGCCTCCCCGCGTCATCTATTCTCGACAGACGGAAGGCCTACAGCCATACGACCTGCACTGGGAGGATACCGGCATAAGCATCTTCCGACCGGCGGAGAAGATTATTTTCACCGTGGCAGAACAGTCATCCGGCGACGGCTTAATGATGCTCTGCACACCCTATCAGGATGAGGTGCAAAGTCAACACAGCGGCGACATCTGCCTGTTGCAGGTGGATGAAAACGACCGATGGGGACTGCGCTTCTACGACTGCGGCATGTATTACATCTTTATTCCGGCCCGCAACCTCAGCCGCCGACGTTTTGACAAGACCACAGGAGAACTGTTTTACTATTAAACAAAACCACAATGGAAGAAGAACTTAATATCAGGAAAGTCTACAATGACGAACTGCGTAAGTGGCAAGGCAAGCCACTGACGAGCAATCAGGAGAGTCTCGACAGCTATCAGGAGATCTGCTGTGGCTGCGTCTTACTCTCAGAAGAGAACTTGCGTGAGATGCACCGCTACTGGGAGATTACCGAACTGGCCAAGACCTTTCTCCGCTTTGCCACCTATCTCGAGGGTTTCGACCACATGCTCGACAAGCTGTATGAACCGATGCGGCGGATGATTGACTGCGTGTTCGACCATCCTCGCCTCCGGCTTCAGTTGCTTCGTCTGCGGCTCGTCGTCATCCAGCGCATCGGCAATCTGCACGGTCACGAGCTTTCAGCAGAGGAAGATGTCGTGGCCGAGATTGCCCGCTATGAGCACAATATCGCGCTGGCCGATGCCTACCGCTTCGATGAGGTAGAAAACAGGAAACGCTCTGGACTCCGCTACGACCCCATCGAATGGAGCCGTGCCTACGAGGATGCCATTGACGACGTCGAGCGCGAGATCGATGTCGTGCTGGCCTCACAGCCCCGTGGCATGGGCTTCTGCTTTGCCCATTGGCACCACAGGGAGCAGGCGCTCAGCGCCCGTGGCATCGCCTGGAAGAACCCACATATCATGAATCCCCGCGTTATGTTTGACTAATTCAATGCCTTATGAACCCCATCCAACAACTCATCATCGACTACCACACGCGCGAAGCTTTCTGGGCCGCCGCCGAGAACGTGGAGCAAGATACTACCCATCAAGCCTATTTCCTGCGCCTGCTGCGCGCCCGCAACAACGTGGTGCAACTGCAGGAAGACCTGCCACGCATTCAGCAGATGGCCGACGGCGGCAATCCCTACATGCAATATGCCTTGGCGCGGTTGCACGACTGCTTGCAGTTCCAACCCAACTCCAACGACGAAAAGCAACACTATTATTCTTCGGCGTACCTCTTAGGTCACATCGCCGACGCCCGCGCCTTCCTCGCCATATGTTACCGCGACGGCGATTTCGGTGAGGCCGACGTGACGCTCTACCGCAACATCATCCAGAAATTGACCGAAGAAGGCAGCGAGAAAGCGCTGATGCAAATCATACTCGACCGCATCTATGGACAATACGGTTTGGAGAAAGACCTCGATGATGCTTACAACATTTTGCTGCACATCACCGAGAAAGCCCAGAGTGAGCACCGCGACATTGACCCACAATACTACCGGCTGATGGGCGACGCCGAGATGCAAAAAGGCTGGGCGGGCAATGCGCTCGACAGCTATGAGCGGGCCTCACGGCTTGGCGACAGCGCGTCGTTCTTCTGGTTGGCTTTTCACGGTTGCTGCGATGAGGACGGCTATGTCGACGACCGCGAAGAATTCATGAAATTGATGGAGCAGGCGCGCGACGCCTATGCTTCTGAGGGTTTCCTGGAATATGCCATGATGATTGACGACGAACTCTACGAAGGGTTGGACGACGAGGACAAGGCCGAGGTTAACAAAAGTCTCTACGACGACCTGCGTGCGGCATGCATACTCGGCGAAAACATCGCAGCGCTTTATCTGGCAGGCTATTACGAGAATGGGCACTGCGGATTTCCACAAGACTATACCGAGGCGTGGCGCTGGTACTCAGAGGGCGCCAACCTGCACAGTTCCTCTTGCTACGCAGCGTTGGCCCGCATGGTGATCGACGACCACACTGCGCCCGAGCAATACGACGAGGCTTATGGCTACGAGTGTGCCTACAAGGCGCTGATGCTCAGCGGCGACACGCTCGACACCGTCATCCAGGGCTATCGCCAAGGCTTCCTCAATTCGCACCGTGCAGCCATCGAGCAGACTTATCTCCCCCGCTATGAGCAAGAAATGGCTACGCAACTCCAACGTGAGCAGGAGATTGACGACCAATATGACGACAGCCACGAATACCTTGCCGATAGCTGACAGAAGCTATCGGCAGGTCGGGCTGCCATTAAATTATTGCATTTTTTGTGTTAAATATTTGGCCAATAAGATTTAAAAAGTTACTTTTGCAGGTATCAATAAAGTTTAACCCCATTTAAAGACATTTGCCTATTGATTAGACCTCTACTTCATCAAAGAAAGAGTCAACATGAGAAAACTTGAAGACATGACCGATGAGGAATTGGCCACGCGCTATATGGAAGGCGACAACCCAGCCTTTGAGTTGTTGCTTAAGCATAATCAGTCGAAGGTCTTTTCCTATATTCTGTTTATTGTACACGATGAAGAACGGGCAAATGACATTTTCCAAGATACCTTCATCAAGATTATTGTGAAGTTGCAGCAGGGCCTTTACGCGCCCACCGGCAAGTTCAACGCTTGGTGTATGCGCATCGCCCACAACGTCATCATGGACCGGTATCGCGGCATCAAGAACGACCACATTGTCGAGACCAACGAGGATAACGACCTTTCAGTCCTCGGTGGCGAGAGTGTCGAGGTGGCCAATGTGGAAAACGACTACGTCAACCAGCAGGTGATGGAAGACGTGAAGAAGATGGTGCGTATGCTGCCCGCTCCACAGCGTGAGGTGGTTTACATGCGCTTCTATCAGGATCTCTCGTTCAAGGAAATTGCCGATGTGACGAATGTGAGCATCAACACCGCACTCGGCCGCATGCGCTACGCCTTGCTCAACATGCGTAGAATGGCGCGTGAGCACAACCTGCAACTGCAATTGATTTAATTCTCAGCGCATTTACAACTGCTTGAGTTCGTGGATGGTAGCTATAGGGTCATTGGCCTTGAACACATAGCTGCCACTCACGAGCACATCCACGCCAGCCTCAACAAGGCGTGGCGCAGTGCTGTGGTTGACACCGCCGTCAACCTCAATAAGGGCATGTGAACCCGTTTCGGCGATAAGCCGACGCAGCCGACGAACCTTATTGAGCGTATTCTCGATAAACGCCTGACCGCCGAAACCCGGGTTGACGCTCATCAGCAGCACCATGTCGACATCGGCGATGACATCCTCAAGCAAGCCAACTGGCGACGATGGATTGAGCGCCACACCGGCCTTCATTCCTGCCTCATGGATTTGCGAGATCAAACGGTCGAGATGTACGGCCGCCTCCTGATGCACCGTCATCATCATGGCACCGGCCCTGGCCGCAGCCTCTACATAATGCTCAGGATGGACAATCATGAAATGCACATCAAGCGGCTTGCGGCAGATGCCCTTCACCGCCTCTAAAACGGGGAAGCCGAAAGAGATGTTGGGTACAAACACACCATCCATCACATCGCAGTGCAGCCAGTCGGCCTCACTGCGGTTAATCATCTCGATATCAGCCTTCAGATTGGTGAAGTCGGCTGCAAGTAAAGAGGGAGATACAAGTAAAGGTTTGTTCATGGCAAATGAGTTAACGTATTGTTTTAGAGCAAGTTAATTACGACCACGCCAATTCTATTGGCTTCGGCTGTTTCGACTTATCGGCAGCCATTCGTCTCCAAAGTCGCTTGTAAGCTACCTGGCGGATAATGTAAAGTGACAACTCTGAAGGTTGCGCTTCTTGAAGTAAAGCATATTTCATAGGCAATGCATTGAATGGTTTGTTCTCTTTGTTATTACAACGCCTGCCAGAAGGTTTTATTTTTCAAAGCTGTTAATTTTTTGCAGTTTATGGGAACTGGAGGTAAAATAATCGGGAATTTATGACTTAATTACATTATTTATGCGTAACTTCGCAACACATTAATCAATTAAAAACTACTTTATGAACAAAATTTTACGTTTTACACTCGGTCTCGTTGCCTTGTGTCTCAGCAGTGCTCTTTATGCAGCCGAGACGGCAATCGACTTCACCGCGCAAACCATTACAAAGACCACTAATGGTTTCACGCTCACCGTTGATCCTTTTACCTTCACAGCGTTGAAGAATGACGGTCAAACGGCACCTACTCAAAATGGTACTTCTAAGGACCTCCGGCTCTATGCCAAGAATTCCCTGGAAGTTCAAAGCAACACTACCATGACGTCTATGGTGTTCACTGTGTCTAAGCAGGGTAAGAAGCGCCTCACCGACATCACGGCAAGTACCGGCACTGTTACTGTTGATGCCAAGGCATGGACAGTTACATGGACCGGTTCTGCTTCCGAGGTTACTTTCACAGTGGGTGACAAGGCCACTTATGGCACAGATGGTAAAGATAAAGGCGGTCAATTCGACGTTGACAACGTCAATATCACGACCGATGAAAACACTCCTATTGTAGATGTTGCCAAGCCTACCATCTCCGGCAAGACACCGTTCACCGGCAGCACGACCGTGACCATCTCCATTCCTGAGAACACAACGGTCTACTACACCACTGACGGTTCCACACCTAACGACAACGGTGACGAATACACCGATCCCTTTACCATCAGCGCTACCACAACCGTCAAAGCTGTCGCTTACGACAAGGCAGGTAATGCCAGCGACGTAGTGACCAAAGAGTTTGTCATGAACCGCTCCGGCAAGGGTTCCGCAACTGATCCTTATACCGTCAGCGAAGTACTCGCTCTCGAGTCTGCTCCCTCTGACTCCATCTACATCACCGGTAAGGTTGTAGCTGACGTGGCAGGCACATCTTTCAACAATGCCAACTACTACATCTCTGACGACGGCACTGCCGACAACCAGCTCGAGGTGTTCCGTGGCAAGTATATTGATGGTGGCGACTTCACTTCAAACCTGAAGCTTACCGCAGGTGACGTAGTTGTGATTAAGGGTGTCCTGACAACTTACAACAATGCCTATGAGGTGGCCGCAGGCAGCAGCATCGTGACCATCAATGGCACGAAAGATCCTGAAACTGTCGAAATCAATCCTAACGCCAAGGGTACTGAGAACAATCCTTACACCGCCGGCGAGGTGATGGCTCTGACCACACTCCCCGTTTATGAGGTCTATGTCTCCGGCACTGTTGTAACTACAGTTTCCGGCAGCGATCAGTATAAGAACGCCGACTACTACATCTCTGACAATGGTACTGAGAACAATCAACTCAAGGTTTTTCGTGGCAAGTGGCTCGGCGGTGCCAACTTCACTTCCGCTCAGACACTGAACGCTGGCGACAAGGTTGTCGTGAAGGGCACCTTAACTGATTACACCAACAAATCAGGTGTGACCACTCGTGAATTCGCTCAGGGCAGTCAGATTGTTAGCCTCAATGGCACAACCACTGCCATCAGCAGTATCAAGAGCAATACTGTCGACAATGCTGCCATCTACAATCTCGCCGGCCAGCGCGTGAGCAAGGCCTACAAGGGCGTGGTCATCAAGAATGGCAAGAAATACATTGTCCGCTAATCAGGATATAGACAACAAAGGTTAGCAGACCAACTGCCAACCATTATCGGGCAGGAGATAAACACCAATCATAGATGTTTATCTCCTGCTTTCGTATTATCGAATTCCGTCTTACCGCAGTGGGAGAGTTCCTTGCGGTTAACATACAAAGTTAGGGCGGGGATGTACCCCGCCCTAATGAGAGTTCGAATGCAGCCTTTGCTTTAAGAGCATTGGTGGGGATTATTCCTCCTTTCTCTTTGCAGAGGGCTGGGAAGTAGCTTTAGCTGTTTTTTTCACGGCAGTACCCTTGGCCACCTTCTCACGCAACTTGGCCTCAGCGGCCTCCATCTTGCCGATGCGGGCTTTTAGACGCTCTATCTCCTTGTCCTTCATCTCAATCTCGTCACCCTCGTTCTTGATAGTGGTGAGGAGCGAGTTGAGCTGGTCGTTGTCAATCTCCATTGGGTAAAGCGAGTTGACGCGGTTGATGAAGTCGCCAAGGATGTTCATGTAGTTGGTGAACGCGTCGAACGGACTGCTGTAGATGCCCCTGTCGATGCCCACCTGCGACGGTTTCGTTGTCATGAAGCGGAAGTTGTTGCTGGCCTGCAGGTAGTTCCAGTCCTGGTTGATCTTCGGGTCGTTGGCGATATGCACACGGTCGGCCACGCTGTAGAGCTTGTTGAATGCCTCGCGCTGCATGGCATTGCCGAGGAAGCTGCTCACGTCGCGCTCCTCATCCGACCACGACAGGGTATCGGGTACATTGAGGTCGCCCACACTCTTGAACTCGTCGCAGATCTCGCTCGGTGTGGCGAAGCCGATACCCTTATCCTTAGCAAAACGCGGCAGCGCCTTGAGGAACTCGAGGATATTGCTCGACAATGGCTGGGCGATACCCAGCGCCGACAGCTCCATAAAGATATTGATGACCTTCTCCTCCTCGGGGAAGTTGGCGATGCGGTCGATATACTGATCGGCGAAGAGTGGATAGCCCTCCCAGTCGCTGTCGTTGAAGCGCAGGCAGATGTCATCGCTCAGCGAGATATCGCGCAGCAACAACTTGAGCTTCGGCGCCAAAGCGCAGTTGTAGACGTAGTGGGGTGACTTCCAGCCGAGCACATGCTTGGCGCCTTCGGTGAGCATACCCTTGAAGCCGAGCTTAGCCGCCTGCGAACCGATGTCGTCGCTGTAGATGAGCGACGAGTTGCGCAACACCTTCGGCTTCTGCCCGAAGGTCTCCTCCATCTTACGCACCTGCAACTTGATGTTGGAGGCGAACGATGTCGGGTCGACAAGCGCTGAAAGTCCATGAGCATAAGGCTCGGCGAGGAATTCAACACAACCCGTTTTGTTGAGCTCCTGCAGTTTTTCAATCACCTCAGGCGCATAGAGTTCCAACTGCTCCATGCCCACGCCGGAGAGCGAGAAGGCAACGCGGAAGTACTTACCGTTCTCGGCAATCATGTCGCCGATGGCATTGAGAGCCGGCATATAAGAGCGCTGAGCGATGTCGGTAATGGAGCGCTCGTTCTCGTAATCGTCGTAGTAGTAATGGTCGGTGCCAATATCGAAGAAGCGGTAACGCTTCAGATGGACGATTTGATGAATCTCGAAATATAGACAAATCTTTTTCATTTCCTTTTGACTTAATTGCGTTTATTTATTTCCAGTGAAGCGTTCTGAGATAAAGCTCGCGTATCCAAGCACCAACCTTCTCCCAAGTGATCTGTGCCACCTCTTTCTGCCCTTCTTCCTGCAGATAGTGGAAGAGGCTCTCGTTGTGGCAGATGCTGTAGATGGCGTCGGCAAGGGCGTTGATATCCCAGTAGTCGATTTTGAAGCAGTTGTGAAGAATCTCAGCGCATCCGCTCTGCTTGGAGATGATGGTTGGCGTGCCACACTGCATGGCCTCAAGTGGCGAGATGCCGAAAGGCTCACTGACCGACGGCATGACATAGACGTCGGAGTCCTTCAGGCATTCATACACCTGCTTGCCCCGCATGAAGCCGGGGAAGTGGAATCGGTCGGCAATGCCGCGCTCGGCAGCAAGGTAGATCATCTGATCCATCATATCGCCCGATCCCGCCATACAGAAGCGGATGTTGTGGGTGCGGTGCAGCACCATGTTGGCAGCCTCGACGAAATACTCGGGGCCTTTCTGCATGGTGATACGGCCGAGGAAGGTCACCACCTTTTCCTTACCCGTATGATCGGGGCGTGGAATGGCCGCATTCTCCGCACTCAGCGGATAGACGGCGTTGTGCACGGTGAACACCTTACGCGGATCCTGATGATACTGGTTGATGACCGTCTGACGCGTCAGCTCCGACACGCACATGATGCAGTCGGCGTGATCCATACCGTCTTTCTCAATACCATAAACCGTAGGGTTGACGTGGCCGCGGGAGCGGTCGTAGTCGGTGGCATGTACGTGGATACACAACGGTTTGCCGCTCACCTGCTTGGCGAAGATGCCGGCGGGGTAAGTGAGCCAGTCGTGGGCGTGGATGATGTCGAATTCCTCCGACCGGGCCACCACACCGGCGATGATGCTGTAGTTGTTAATCTCATCGTGTAGGTTGCCGGGATAGCCTCCGGCAAACTCCATGCAACCGAGGTCGTTGACGTGCATGTAGTTGAAGTCGGCGTAGATGTGGTCGCGATAACGGAAGTAGTCGTTGGGATCCATCAGGTTACCAATGCGTGACTTAACATAGTCGTAATTGACATCGCGGTAGGCAATGGGAACACAGTTCATGGCCACAATACGGGCAAAGGTATGATCCTCATCGCCCCAGGGCTTAGGCAGGCAGAGCGTGATGTCGATGTCGCCCTGCGCATGCAGTCCCTCCGAGATGCCGAAGTTGGCAGTAGCAAGACCGCCATAAACATGAGGAGGATACTCCCATCCAAACATTAATACTTTCATGTGTCTGTCCTCCTTATTTTAGTCTTTAAAGGTTTCAATGAGCTCGACCGCGCGCAGTATGCCTGCAACGTTGGCCGCAAACGAGATGGCACCCCTGCCGCAGAATGGCGGGTTGCCGTCAAACAGCTCAGGCAGCGTACCGATGCAGTGGTTGAACATCTCGTCCTCGAAACCAATCATCTGCCGCTGCACGAAGCTCAGCCGCGACCGCTTGTAGAGCTTGAGGCAGGCCTCGATGTAGAAGCCCTCGAGCCAGGGCCATGCCGTCCCCTGGTGGTAAGCCAGGTCGCGCTGTGCCTGCGGTCCCACGTACATCGGGTTGTAGCCCGTGCTCTTCGGCGACAGCGTACGCAGCCCCTTTGGCGTGAGCAGTTCGCGGGTGCACATGTCGAGGATGCTGCGTTTCTGCTCGTTGGTCAGCGGAGAGTAATCGAACGCCACAGGGAATATCATGTTCGGCCGGACGAGCAGGCAGCGGTCGTCTCCGTCAACATAGTCATAGAGATAACCGTAGGGATTGACGAAGGTCTTGACAAAGGCTTCGCCGCACTTGTCGGCCATGGCCTGCCACTCGGTCTGCCGGGCCGCATCGCCCAGCTCACCGGCCAGATGGGCCGCGAAGCAGAGGTCGTTATACCACAGCGCGTTGAACTCGACGATGTAGCCGGTGCGCGGCACCACGGGCAGCCCGTTGGAGGTGGAGTTCATCCACGTCACGGCTTTCTTGGTACCGTCGGTCTTCAGCAGCCCCTCCTCGGTAAGTTCAAGATTAGGATGCCTGTTGGCGGCAATATAGCTTATGACATCCGTCACCAGCTTGTAGAACCTCTCAGCGCAGGCCTTGTCGCCCATTTTGTGAGCATACTGTTGCACGGCCCTGAGCGCCCAGAGCGGCACGTCGGGCTGGTCCATCTCCTTGATGAGGCCTGTCTGCTCCTTGCCTTCCATAAACTGGCGCAACTGCCTTGTGGCGGTCTTCATGGCATCCTCGAAGTAGTCTACCTCGTCAATGCTCAATGTCAGGCCGGAGATGGACAGGAAAGTGTCGCGGGCGCGGCACTTGAACCACGGGTAGCCGGCCACGAGATAACGCTCGCCGTTCTTGTCGTGGACATGGAACTGGTGGGCGGCATTGACCAGGCAGTGGAGGAAATTGTCGCGCGGCGTGCGCTCACTCTTTTCCTCCTCGAAGAGGGTCTTCAGCGTGCGGGGCTTCGACTCGGACGTGGAAGCGGCAAAGACAATGCTCTCACCTTTCTTAATTGGGATTGAGAAATAACCGGGTACATAAAGGTCTTCATTTGACGAATAGCCGCGCTCCTGCTCTTTCGGATACTCGATGCCACGGTACCAGTCGGGCTGGAACACGAAGTCGGCTTTCTTAGAGAACTGCATGTAGAGGAAGGGGTAGCCGTCGTACATGCGTGTGCGGATGCCGTTGGGCACCTCCTCGTAGTCGCGGCTGGCGGTGCCGTTCTCATGCGTAAACTGCCGCACGCTACGGAAGGCGAGGAAGGGTCGGAACTGCAGCGTGGTGGCCGAATGGGCATCTTCGAGCGTATAGCGGATGAGGATGCGGTCCTCATAGTGCTGGAACAGCGTCTCACGCTTCAGCACAACGCCACCGACACGATAGATGGTTGTAGGGATACCACTGCAGTCAAATTCTCTGATGTACTTATGCCCATTGGGGCTGAATGTGTTGCCTTGATATTTGTGTAAGCCGAGGTTGAAGGCTGCACCATGCTGGATGACCGAACAGTCGAACGACGAGAGCAACACGTGGTTATCATCGTCCAACTCAGGCACCGGCACCACCAACAAACCATGATACTTTCTCGTGTTGCAATCAACAATGGTCGAACACGAGTAGGCACCCGAGCGGTTGGTGCGGATAATCTCTTTCTGCAGCGACTCCTGCAAGTTAATCATCAAGGCCCTTTCAAATTTGAGGTAGCTCATATTCTTAGAGGTTTATATAGGTTCAACGAAAGATCAAGGTACGATGAATTCAACATCACCGTTTTGTTCCTCAAAAATACGAAAAAAAGCAAGGCCAGCAAAGAATAGTAATGATTTTTATATTATTTTAATCTTACAATAAGCGGGGATTGGAGGTATTGGAAGTCCAGAAGTCGGAAGACAGAAGTCAGAAAGCAGAAGTCCAGAAGTCAGAAGTCCAGAAGTCAGAAGTCCAGAAGTCAGAAGTCCAGAAGTCAGAAGTCCAGAAGTCAGAAGTCCAGAAGTCCAGTCAAATGCGTGTTAAACGGATGACTACTTTTAGGGTTGTAGTTACCCGTTCCTACCCTAACTTTGATGGTTCAGTAGGACACTGCTGTGCAGCTTAGTGGTTCAGTAGGCCACTGCCCTCGTTTCCTTCGGTTCAGTAGGACGCTGCTATGCAGCGTCTCTATCTTCTCTATCGCCCCTCGATACCATAGCTATCGAGTCGCGATACCATAGCTATCGCAGTGCGATACCATAGCTATCGCGTTGTCATACCATAGCTATCGCAGTGCGATACCATAGCTATCGCGATGCGATACCATAGTTATCGCAAAATTCGGCTGCTTATCGTAATGACTGGACTTCTGTCTTCCGACTTCCGGACTTCCAATATCTCCAATCCCCGCTTATTGTAATGACCGGACTTCCGGACTTCTGACTTCCGGACTTCCAATATCTCCAATCCCCGCTTATTGTAAATCAAAAAAGGCTGTTCCGAAAGCTCACGCCTTTAGAACAGCCTCAATGGAAATTATTTTTGCTACTTTTTAGAGCCGAGGTTAATTAGAGCTGAGGACCAGCGGCCACAAGAGCCTTACCAGCCTCGTTGCCCTCGTACTTCTTGAAGTTCTTGATGAAGCGGGCAGCCAGATCCTTGGCCTTAGCCTCCCACTCAGAAGCGTCCTTGTAAGTATCGCGGGGATCGAGGATGTCCTTGTTCACGCCTTCGAGCTCTGTAGGAACGACGAAGTTGAAGTAAGGAATGGTCTTTGTAGGAGCCTTGTCGATCTCGTGGTCGAGGATACGGTCGATGATGCCGCGGGTATCACGGATAGAGATACGCTTGCCGGTACCGTTCCAACCAGTGTTGACGAGGTAAGCCTTAGCGCCGCTCTTCTGCATGTGACGGACGAGCTCCTCAGCATACTTGGTAGGATGCAGCTCGAGGAAGGCCTGGCCGAAGCAAGCACTGAAGGTAGGAGTAGGCTCAGTGATACCACGCTCTGTGCCAGCCAGCTTAGCGGTGAAGCCAGAGAGGAAGTAGTACTTGGTCTGCTCAGCATTCAGGATAGAAACAGGAGGCAGCACACCGAAAGCGTCGGCGCTCAGGAAGATTACCTGCTTTGCAGCGGGACCCTGGCTCTCAGGACGCTGGATGTTCTTAATGTGATAGATAGGATAGCTGACGCGGGTGTTCTCGGTAACGGTCTTATCTGCGAAGTCAATCTTGCCGTCCTTGTCAACGGTCACGTTCTCGAGAAGAGCGTCGCGGGTGATGGCACCATAGATGTCGGGCTCAGCCTCCTTGTCGAGGTTGATGACCTTAGCATAGCAGCCGCCCTCGAGGTTGAACACACCCTTGTCGTCCCATCCGTGCTCATCGTCGCCGATGAGCTTACGCTTCGGGTCGGTAGACAGCGTGGTCTTACCGGTGCCGGAGAGACCGAAGAAGATAGCGGTGTTCTCACCGTTCATATCGGTGTTGGCAGAGCAGTGCATGCTGGCGATACCACGCAGCGGGAGGAAGTAGTTCTGCATAGAGAACATACCCTTCTTCATCTCACCACCATACCAAGTATTCAGGATCACCTGCTCCTTGCTGGTCACGTTGAAGACAACGGCAGTCTCAGAGTGCAGGCCCAGCTCTTTCCAGTTGGTCACCTTAGCCTTAGATGCGTTGTAAACGATGAAGTCGGGCTCCTGCTCAAAGTCAGCCTCTGTCTTAGGACGAATGAACATGTTGGTCACGAAGTGAGCCTGCCATGCCACCTCCATGATGAAGCGAACCTTCATGCGGGTGTCGCGGTGAGTGCCGCAGAAACCGTCGACGACATACAGCTTCTTGTTGGAGAGCTCTTCCTGAGCAAGCTTCTTCACAGCCTTCCAGGTCGCAACGCTTGCGCGGTGGTTGTCGTTGTGATACTCATCGCTGTCCCACCACACGGTGTCGTGAGAGGTAGCGTCATCAACGATGAACTTATCCTTAGGCGAGCGGCCGGTGTAGATACCAGTCATCACGTTGACTGCGCCCAGCTCAGTCTCCTGAGCCTTGTCGTAGCCCTCGAGGCCCGGCTTGGTCTCCTCGTTGAAGAGAACCTCATAAGAAGGATTGTACAGAACCTCGGCGGTACCCGTCTGGATACCATAGGTTGCTAAAACTGACTTATCAAACTTTGCCATTTTTGTGAAATGTATTTAAGTTGTGAATGTTGATAATTTCTTTCCGAGCGCAAAGGTACGAAAAACAAAAGTCGCTGCAAAGCGGCAGGATTGTTTTTTGTAGGTGTCTAAATCTTTTTTAGGTTAAAGAAATAAAAAACCATGGGGTACCCATTCATTTTGCAAGCCCGACAATGCAAAAAGCAAAGGGGATTTAGTACTTTTGCAATCAAAACATCTACTATATGGAAACAGATAACAATAAAGAGTTTGAAGTGATTAACCTGTCAGCCACTGACAGCATCATCGGACAGTACCTTTGCGAGATTCGCGATAAAGACTATCAAAAGAACCGGTTGCTTTTCCGTAACAACATCGAGCGGTTGGGTGAATATGAGGCTTTTGAGGTGTCGAAGCGGTTGCAGTATGAGCAGCGCGAGGTCACCACGCCGCTCGGCCTTGCCAAGGTGCGTGTTCCGACCGACAAGATTGTGCTGGCCACCATCTTCCGCGCCGGTCTGCCTTTCCACATGGGCTTCCTCAATGTCTTTGACCACGCGGCCAATGCCTTTGTGTCGGCTTATCGCGAATATAAAGATGAGGCGCATCATGAGGTAGGCATTCATGTGGAATACCTCGCCACGCCGAGCATCGAAGACAAGACGCTCATCATCGCCGACCCGATGCTCGCCACCGGCGGCAGCATGGAACTGGGCTACAAGGCTTTCCTCACCAAAGGAACGCCTCGCCGCATCCACGTGTGCTGCGTTATCGCCACGCCACAGGGCATCGATCATATCAAAAAGGTGTTACCCGCCGACCGCACCACCATCTGGTGTGCAGCCATCGACCCGGGCCTCAACGAGCATGCCTACATCGTTCCTGGATTTGGCGATGCAGGGGATCTGTGCTATGGGGATAAACTATAGGAGCCTCCCCCCTTCCCCCCTCCAAAGGAGGGGGGCCGAGGGGAGGCTCTTATTTCACCTCCCAAATATCATTGGTCTCCAACAGCTCCGTGAAGTTGTGGTAAGGTTTCTTGGCCTTCACATCCTCCAGCTGAGCGTTGACAGCCTCATCATAGGTGGGAGCCTCAACATCACGGATGACGCCGAGCGCCACGGGGAAGCCGTGTTCATTGTCCATCAGCGCCAGACGCAACTGCAGGGTGTCGTCAGGATTATGGCTGTCGTGAATCAACACATCATCAAGGGTATAGCCATCCTTGCCAATCTCAACGACTTTCAATCCGAAACCTTCCTGCACCAGACCGTATTCGTCGTGCTCGCCAAAGACCAGCGGTTTACCATCCTCAACGTAGATGGCATTCTTCTTACGACCCTCACGGGTGTAGATGGGGTCGTAGGCACCATTGTTGAAGATAACGCAGTTTTGCATAATCTCGCAAACCGATGCACCCTTGTGGCGGGCAGCAGCTTTCAATATCTTTACCGTCTCAGCACCGTCGTTGGCCACCGAACGGGCAAAGAAATGACCCCGCGCGCCAAAGCAGAGCTCAGCAGGGCGGAAAGGATCCTCCACCGTACCGTAAGGACTCGACTTCGACACGAAACCACGCGGCGACGTCGGTGAGTACTGCCCCTTCGTCAGACCATAGATGCGGTTGTTGAGCAATATCATGTTCAGATCGATATTGCGGCGCATGGCATGGATGAAGTGGTTGCCACCGATGGCCAGTCCGTCGCCGTCACCGCTAATCTGCCACACCGTGAGCTTCGGGTTGACGACCTTGGCGCCGGTGGCGATGGCGGCTGCACGACCATGGATGGTCTGCATGGCGTAGGCATTGACATAGTAAGGCAGTCGGCTGGAGCAGCCGATACCTGAGATGACGGCAGTCTCGTAGGGCGGCACGCCGAGTTCGGCCATGGCTTTCTGTAAACTGGCAAGGAAACTATGGTCGCCGCAACCGGGGCACCAGCGCGGCTGGCCTTTCTTATAATCTTGGATGGTATATTGCATAGTTTAAGCCTTTTGAATGATTTCTTTGAAGTTCTTCACGAGTTCGGCCACGACGAAAGGTTGGCCTTTGACCTCATTATACTGATAAGGCACGAAGTTGTCGACCTTGGCGCGCAGTACAGCAGCCAACTGACCGAGGTTTTGCTCAGCCACGACCACCTTATTATATTTGAGAAGCACGTCGGCCGTATTCTTCGGCAGCGGGTTGACGTATTTCAACTGCGCCAATGCCACCTTGTAGCCTTCCTTTCGGAGTTGCATCATCGCCGAATGGAGGTGACCATAAGTTGAGCCGAAGCCCACGATGAGCAAGTCGGCGTCATCCTTATCGCCTTCCACCTCGAGGTCGGGAACGGGGATGAGCGCCACCTTCTCAGCGCGCTCATGCACCATGAGGTTGTGGTTCTCCGGGTTGGTGGAAATGGCACCCGTATGCTCATCTTTCTCCAGTCCGCCGAGGATATGGGTAAAGCCTTCCTGACCGGGGATAGCCCAGTAGCGTACCTTTGTCTCGGGGTCACGCTCAAAAGGCGTATAGTGGCCGGCCTGGTCGGGTGTGGCATAATGAGGATGGATGTCGGGCAACTTATTGATATCCGGCAGCCGCCATGCCGACGAACCGTTGGCGATGAAGGCGTCGGTGAGTAATACGACCGGCGTGAGATGCTCCAAGGCTATCTTCGCAGCCATGAAGGCGGCGTCGAAGCAGTCGGTGGGACTGGTGGCGGCAATGACGGGCATAGGGCTCTCGCCGTTGCGGCCGTAGAGCACCTGCAACAGGTCGGTCTGCTCACTCTTCGTGGGCAGTCCTGTCGACGGACCGCCACGCTGAACATCAATCACGACCAGCGGCAGCTCATCGATGACGGCGAGGTTCATGGCCTCACTCTTCAGACAGATACCCGGTCCGGAGGTCGATGTGGCGGCCAGCGCTCCGGCAAATGAAGCACCAATGGCCGACGCGGCGGCGGCCAACTCATCCTCAGCCTGCACCGTGATGACGCCGAGACTCTTATGCTTCGACAGTTCATGCAGGATGTCGGTGGCAGGGGTGATGGGGTAAGAACCGAGGTAGAGGCGCAGTCCGGCTTTCTCGGCAGCGGCGATAAGACCATAAGCCGTGGCCTTATTACCGGTGATATCCATATAGCGGCCGGGCACCTTATGCTTGGTCTCAATGCGGTAGGTGCCAGGCGTGGAGGCATGGGTGTTGGCGCCATAGTCGTAGCCGGCCCTGACCACCTTGATATTGGCCTCAGCAATAGCCGGTTTCTTGGCAAACTTCTCGCGAAGGAACTGCGCCACAAGGTTGAGGTCGCGGTTGAACAGCCAGCAGACCAACCCCACGGCAAACATGTTGCGGCACTTGAGGATGCTCTTGTTGTCCATACCCTCGTCGGCCAGACAGCTCTTGACCATCTGCGTCAGCGGGCAAGCGACGACGCGGTCGGGGTCGATGCCCATCTCACCGAGATAGTCGTTGGATTTGAACTCCGCCTTCTTCAGGTCGTTGGGGCCGAAGGCGTCAGTGTCGATGATAATCGTGGCGCCGGGCTTGGCATAACGGTACTGCGTCTTGAGCGCGGCAGCATTCATTGCCACCAGTACGTCGCATTTGTCACCGGGCGTATAGACCTTATCCTCACCCACATGCACCTGAAAGCCCGACACGCCCGTGAGCGAGCCTTGCGGCGCACGGATGTCTGCCGGATAATCGGGGAAAGTCGATATACCATTACCTACTGTTGCTGATATGGTGGAGAAGATATTGCCGGCCAACTGCATGCCATCGCCAGAGTCACCGGAAAAGCGAACCACCACGTCTTCAAGTTCCTTTACATCAATTTCGTCTGTCATAAAGTATTGTTCAGTTACTAATAATATGGTGGCAAAGATAACATTTCTTTTAAAACTTCCAAAGAAAAAAAGACTATTTAACGCATATCAACGCGCAACGGCTGCCAATGCCTCTGCACCGACAGCCGTCACAAGATAGAAATCAAATCAGTAAAGATCGTGTATAAAAAACTATTTAAGTGGAAAACTATTTGTTCATAGCATAGATGTCACTGTAGTCGGCCACGATGCGCCGTGCGCCTTTGAAGCGGCGCTGGTAGTAAGGCTCGGCGCTGTTCGACTCGGTGACGCCCTCAGAGCAACTGGCATGGATGAAGTTGAAAGTGCCGTCCTCGTTGACCTCACTCACGATGCCCACGTGGCCCACGCCACCGCGGGCATTACGTCCGGCAAAGAACACCAGGTCGCCGACCTTCATATTGTCGCGGTCAACAGAGACGCCCTCCTGGAACTGGGTGCGCGAGCTGCTGTTGAGGCGGATATTCAGATTCTTGTAGACATACGACGTGAAGCCGGAGCAGTCGAAGCCTCTCGTGCTTCTGCCGCCATAGCTGTAGGGCGTTCCGATATACTGCCGCGCATTGTCGATAATCTGCTGACCGGTGACGGTAAACAGTGCTTCGGCCTCGCTCATCTGCGGCTCAGCGTGGTCGGGATCGTTGGGTTTAGCTGCCACATTCACTGCCGTGGCGAGCGCTATCATCAATGTCAGAATTGTTCTTTTCATATCACAAAGGTAGTCATTGTATTGATTTAGGGCAATAAAAGTGGCTTTTCTGAGTGTAAACGACAAAAAAGTGATGGTAAACGAAGATGGTTTTTACAGGAATTAAGGGAAGTAAAGAAATAAAAAGATAGTCATTTCGCTTTGCTATTCCCCCCGATTGCACTATCTTTGCATCAAAATAAGAACATTGATATGACAGAAAAGAAACTCAATCTTTACACGAATCTTTTCTTCTTCTTTATCTTCATCCCTGTGCTCACCTTGGTAGTACCAACCGTGAAGTGGGTTGAGAACCGTCCGTGGCTTTTCGTCGCCGTCATCGCGTACCTTATTATTATATACCAGGCGCTGACGCACGCCAATATCCCCGGACTGTTTATCCGCCACCACTATCTCCGCAGCATGCTCTATCTGATGGTGGCGCTCGGTGTGACGGCGCTCTTCGCCCGCTTTGCCGTATGGCTGAGCTTCAACGAGCACCCGGGTCACCCGCTGCGCTGGACGCCCATCGAGACGACGGTGTGGTTTCTGTTTCTCGTCATCCTGGGTTTCAGTTTCTTCAACAACATGCTTATGGAGTCGGCGCGACTGGCCCGCGCCCGCGAGGATATGGAGGCGCAACGCGATAAGGCCGAGCTGGCGATGTATAAGTCGCAGATCAACCCCCACTTCCTCTTCAACACACTCAACACGCTCTACGGACTCATCCTCACCGACTCGGACAAGCGCGAGGAAGCGTTTGAGAAGTTCATCAACATGTGTAAATACACTTACAACAACGCCAACCGCGACGTCATTCCGATGAAGGAGGAGACGGAGTATCTGCAGGAATATGTCGACCTGCAGCAACTGCGCCTCGGCGACACCGTGCGCGTAACGACGAGCTACGACGTCGACAACCCCGAGACGCCCATCGCGCCAATGATTCTCATCACATTCCTGGAGAACGCATTCAAATACGGCATCTCATCCAACGACGACTGCCGCATCGACGTAAAGCTGCGCGTGCACCGCGGCACCCTACTCTTCAACGTTTACAACAGTCACATCAATACGCAGAAGAAGGTGTCGTCGCACAACGGCATCAGAAACGTGCGCCACCGCCTCGACCTGCTCTACACCGACGATTACACGCTGCGTACCCACGCCGACCACGAGGGCTACCACGTCAGACTCGAAATCAAACAGATGGGGCGCCACAAAGGAATGACCCCTCAACCCGCCTCACATTACCCCATTACACCTTATTATATATGTACTGCATAGCTATTGACGACGAACCCATTGCCTTGGGTATCATACGCAACTACTGTGAGCGTATGGGCGGCATCACGCTGGACACCTTCACGAAGCCACGGCTGGGTTTACAACAGATATTGGAAAAGAAACCGGACATCGTCTTCCTCGACATCGAGATGAACGACCTCACGGGCATGGAAGTGGCGCATCAGCTGCCCGACAACATCTGCATCATCTTCACCACAGCTTACGCCGATTACGCCTTAGAGAGTTATGAGGTCAACGCAGTCGACTTCCTTCACAAGCCCTTCTTCTATCAGCGCTTCGTCAAAGCCATCGACCGGGCCAACCAGTGGATACGCATGCGGAAGATGACGGCTATGGCGCAGCGACCCGAGCGCCTCATCACACTGAAGGTGGAATACAAAAACGTGCAGGTGAGCATCGACAGCATCGTCTATATCGAGTCGATGGACAACTACGTGAAGCTCCACCTGCTCGACGGCTCGACGCTGCTCTCGCAAATCAGTCTGAAGAAGATGGAGGAATTGCTGCCCGACAAGGAGTTTGTACGCGTACACCGCTCCTTCCTCGTCGCCGTGGCTAAGATAGAACACTATAGTAAACAAAGCATCAAGTTGCGCGGCATCGACGAGGAGATACCCGTCGGGCGCAACTATGTGGCCGAGATTGGTACGCTGCTCAAAGACAGCTTCGACCGTATCGCGGCAAAATTCAAATAACAGCTTATGACACAAGGAAAAATCATCAGATTCATAAAAAACTGGACGCTGCTCGTTGCACTCTGTGTGGGCTGCATCGTCTACCTGACATTCGCCTACCTGCCGCCCTTAGAGCCGGTGGGCGACTTTGTGGGACCGAAGCTTGTCAGTCTGCTGCCCGTCGTCATTTTCGTCATGCTCTATATGACGTTTTGCAAGATTGACATGCACAACTTCCGGCCACGAACGTGGCATTTCCTCCTGCAGCTCGTCCGTACAGGGTTGTCGGGGCTCGTGGTACTGATCATCGTGTTGTTTCCCCACGCCGATCCTGACACAAAGGTAGTATTGGAGGGTATATTCATCTGCGTCATCTGCCCTACAGCTGCCGCAGCGGCGGTGGTCACCGAGAAACTTGGCGGCAGCATCGCCACGATGACGGTGTATATGATCATCGCCAACTGCTTCACGGTGGTCATCATTCCGGCGTTCTTCCCGTTGGTGGAGCGCAATGCCAACATTACGTTTCTCATGTCGGCTATGATGGTGCTGGAGCGGGTATTGCGGGTACTCATCCTTCCGCTCATCCTCGGTTTGCTCACGCAACGCTTCCTGCCGCGTGTGGTGGCATGGGTTAAACGGGTGCCCAACGCACCGTTCTACATGTGGTCGTTCAACCTGAGTATCATCATGGGACTGGCCACGCAGACGGTTATCCATTCGCCGCTGCACGGATGGGCAATGTTCCTGCTCATCTTCCTCCCGCTACTGGTCTGCATCTTGTTGTTCTCCATCGGTAAATGGGTCGGTCACTTCTGGGGTCCGCAAGCCCGCATCGACGCAGGACAGGCCTTGGGACAGAAGAACAATGTGGTGGGTATCTGGCTCATTCTCCACTTCCTCAATCCGTTGGTCATCATCGCGCCTTGCGCCTACGTCGTCTGGCAGAACATCCTCAATGCCCTGCAGATATGGTATAAGAAGAAATACGGGGAGCTGAAGTGGTAGCCCCACCGGGTGGGGCTACTCATCCGTCATCGCCGACTGCGAGACGCTCACGCCACCGGTATTGCTCACCTTCAGCACGAGGGGAACGAACTCGTCGCTCGACTTGTCGGGACTGCCAACGCTGGCGGCGAAACAAATATTGTTGCCTTCCACCTTGTCGAAGACGATGCCGAGCAAGGCGCCATCGTTGTAATATTGCCTGTTGACATACGATTTGAAGTCGGCCTTGGTAAACGTACGGTCGAAGAACACCGAACCGTCGCTGCGCAGGATACGCAGGGTGATGCGGTTGTCGTAGTATTTCTGCTCACCGTCGGAGGCCAGAGGCAACGAGACGTCTGACCGCAGCGACATCGTCAGCTTATAAGTCTGACCAAGCCAGTTAATCTCCCGCGACTGCGACATATCACCCATCGACTTGGGCTTGTTCGACTTAACGACAATGGGCTTATGGGAAACGATGATGTAATCGCGTTTCTTTTCCTTGCAGGAAGCAACAGCCAGCACGGCCAACACCATCAGTGAGGCAACAGCCAGTCTTTTCATCAATGAATGGAATGGAACCATCGTAAATGCTAAATAATAATGAATATCTTGTGCAAAGTTAGCAAAAACAAAGTATTTCTTACTATCTTTGCCGCATGAATCGCAGAAAAACTTTCCTTCTGTCGGGCGCGGCGCTGTTGGTGCTATGCCTGATGTTGCTCATCGGATTTCTGATAGGATCGCACCGCAAGACGGACAAGGCACCGGTGGCTTCCATCGATACCATCCCGGTGCTGGCGCAGCGTATCTCCGACTGTTCACGACTATATACGGCTGAATATCAGTTGCATAAGATTGTGATGTACGACGACCCCGCCGTTGTCGACGGCAAACTTTTCAATCATGACATCCACATCAACCTTCCCCTTGGCACCCGTCGCATCGCCATTCCAGTAACAGCGACGGCGAAAGCCTATATCGACATGAACCGACTGACGGCCGACAACATCCACCGCCACGGTGACAAGGTGGAGATTATCCTCCCCGACCCCGAAGTGACGCTCACCGCCACGCGCATCGACCATGAGGGCATCATGCAGGAGGTGTCGCTGCTCCGCAGCCGCTTCACCGATGACGACATCACCACCATCCAACAACAGGGCCGTAAAGACATCATCAACAGTCTGCCATCCACCGATATCTTAGCCGATGCCCGACAAAGCGCAGCCCGACAGCTTATCCCCATCATCGTCAGAATGGGCTTCCGCGAAGAGAACGTAACCATCACCTTCCGCCGCGAATTGACACCCGAACGGCTGAAGTCCATCATCAAAATCATCAACTGACCATTGCCATGAAGGAATTGAAAAGACACGCTATCATTGCCGGCATCATCGCCATTGCCTGCTGCGTCATCATTCTCGCCGTCGTCGTTGTGCGCTGCAGCAACACCACCGCCCTTCACTTGGGCGGCAAAGGAAAAGTGACGATGACCGCGACGCAAATCGACAGTTTGCGCAGCATTGGTCAATGGGAGTTTCTGTCGATTGCCGACGAAGAGGTGGTCGACACCATCCGCCATGGTTTCTTCGGCGACGACCGTCTGGCGCGCATCTATTACGGAACGCTGCGTCTGGGCATCGACCTCAGTAAGGCGCCCGACGGATGGATCTCAAACGACAAGGACACCGTGGTTGTCACGCTGCCTAAGGCGCAACTCCTCGACGACAACTTCGTCGACGAGGCGCGCACGCGGTCATTCATCGAAACCGGCAAATGGACTGAGAACGACCGTGCGGCACTCACCCGTAAGGCAGCCGTCGTCATGCGTCGTCGCTGTATGACCGAAGCCAACATCAAACGCGCCAACAACAACGCGAAGGTACAGATGGCGACGCTTGTGAAGTCAATGGGCTTCCAACACGTACGCGTTGAGGTCGCCGAATAGCGGTCAGTCCTTTGAAAGGCTATCGAGGTAGCTGTCCTTAAATCCTAAGAAATAAAGCACGCCGTCGAGTCCCATCGTATTGATGCTCTGACTGGCATTGGCCACCACACGCGGCTTGGCATGGAATGCAATGCCGAGACCCGCCTCACTAATCATCGGAAGGTCGTTGGCGCCGTCGCCCACAGCAATGGTCTGCGCGAGGTTGACATGCTCCACCTGCGCGATGAGCTTCAGCAATTCGGCCTTACGATGCCCATCGACAATCTCACCCACGTAGCGGCCCGTGAGCTTACCGTTTTCATCAATTTCCAGTTCATTGGCATAGACGAAATCGATGCCAAACCGCTGACGCAGGTATTCGCCAAAGAATGTGAAGCCGCCGCTGAGGATGGCTATCTTATAGCCACAGGTCTTGAGCACCTTCATCAGCCGCGGCACCCCTTCGGTGAGCGGCAGATGCTCGGCAATATCTTTCATTACGCTGGAATCCAAGCCTTTGAGCAATGCCACGCGCTCGGTGAAACTCTCCTTGAAGTCAATCTCACCACGCATGGCGCGCTCGGTGATGGCCTTCACTTTATCGCCCACACCCGCGCGCTTGGCCAGTTCGTCAATACACTCCGTCTGGATGAGCGTCGAATCCATATCGAAACAGATGAGACGCCGCATGCGCCGGAACATATCATCGCGCTGGAACGAGAAGTCGATATCCTCATCCTGCCCCAGCCGCATGAGGTCGGCTTGCATCGCCTCGCGGTCGCGAGGAGTGCCGCGCAGTGAGAACTCGATGCACGCACGCCGGTTGCGCTCAGGATTGCGAATGCTCATGCGACCCGTCAGACGCAGGATGGAGTCGATGTTGAAGCCCTGCGCCGCAATCACCTTAGCTGCTCCCTCGATGTTGCGCGCCGTCAGCGACCGTCCGATGATGGTGAGGATATAGCGGTTCTTTCCCTGCTGCGACACCCAATGCTCGTAGTCATCGTCGCTGACGGGCTGAAAGCCAATGTTGACGCCAAGGTCGGTAGCCTTGAACAGCAGCTCCTTCATGACCTGACCCGAGCTCTGCTCGTCGGTGCGGATGAGGACGCCGAGGTTGAGCGACGAATGGATGTCGGCCTGACCGATATCCAGCACCTGCGCATTGTAGCGCGCGAGAATGGTCATCACTGAAGCCGTCAGTCCGGGATGATCCTGCCCCGTGATGCTGATAAGTATTTGCTCTTGTTTCATTGTCTTGATTTTTTGATAGGCCTCTATAGGCTATAGGTGGCTATAGTTACCTATAGTTGACTATAGTTATCTATAGTAGTCTATAGATACCAATAGTTGCCTATTGCCGCCTACCTGTTATAATAGTGCGCGTAGTTCCAAAAGGGCTCGGTGACGGCGTCGGATGAGCTTGCTGTGTACCGGCGCCCGTAGGGGTCGATGGCCACGATGGTGACAACCGCCGACTTCGACTGCGGGCTGTAGTAATACAGGTGGTTCATGATGAGATAGCCGTTCCTCTTACTCACGAACTGATAGCTCACCGACTGACTGTAACGATGGTGGTAACCGGCAGCGAAGGCGTCCTGCCCCTGATGGCTCAACCGCGTCATCTCATGCTCAACGCCGTCCTCAACCGCTACGACGCGCCAACGGGAATCGGCATTGAACACGTTGGCCACGAGCGTACCTGCAGGCAGGTTCCAGTCAGCTGAATAGGTCTCACCATTGAAGGAGGTCTCCGACCGGAAGAGCGTCATCTGGCGGTTGCGCGACCAGAATGTGCCTTTATAATAGCTGTCGGCGATGCGAGTGCCGTCGATGTCGTAGACATAATAGCCGTTGGGCGTGCCGCAGATATTGATGTTCGACTGCCAGATATTGCCGCAGGCCGCAGCGTGGCAATGCTCCAAAAGATGCAGACCCTCGTAGTCAATCTCATGGTTGATGGCGAAATGGGTATGGCCGCAGAACAGCTCGAAGCCGCCCTTGAACGTACTGACATAGAGCAGCAACTGCTTCAGGCTGGCCGACGCATAGTGTTTGGGCTCCGACGACAGACCGAGCGGGGTAGCGCCTTTCCGCGGACTGATGCCAAAGGTGAGGGGAATATGGTAGCACACGATGACCTTCATGTTGTGGTCGGTCAGTCGCAGGTCCTCGTAAAGCCAGCGCAACTGCGCCGCCGACAGTTCACCGGGACTATAATAAGAGGTGCCACGGGTGAAGTGGACGTTGTTGAGGCAGACGTAATGCACGTCGCCGCGGTTGAAGCTGTAGTCGGTGGGGCCGAAATTCTCCTCCCATTTCCTTTTATACAGCGGTTTGTTGTCCTGATCGTGGTTGCCGATGACGGAGAACACCGTGGCGCGCGAAGACCCCAGCGCCTCCCTAATCTGTCGTTCGAGCTGTGCATTGTAGCCACCGTAGTACTGCACGTCGTCACCCATCGACAGGGCATAGACCGGCGTACTGGCCGGCCATGTGGCGATGGTTGACTTGACGTCGCGCATGGTCTCCTCGGTGAAGCGCTCCACGTCGCGTTTCTTCACCGGATTGTCGTTGGGACCGGTGTAATAAGGACTGAAAGCATTGGTAATCTGCGGGTCACCGAAGACGATAAGCCGGTAGTTGGTTTCCTTCCCCATCGGCAGACGGCGGAGACGGAAGTTATACGCCGTGCGCTTCGCCGACAGCGGTTGATAGAACAGCGCCGTGCGGTCGGTGGCGCCATGAGTAGGTATCTCGCAGTCAGCGGGTACGGAATAGAATACGAAGCGGGCGTTGACATGACGTTTCATCGCATAATGCCCCGTCGAGTCGGTCGTCACGCACTGGTAGCCGTCGCTCACCACCACGCGGCCGATGCCACGGCCGTTGGTGTCGGTGATGTAGCCCTCAACCGTGGAGTCAGGTTTGGCCACGCTGTCGGTATCGGCTTTCACCACCGGCTTTGGCGTGACCTTCCTCACGCCGACCATCTTACCCACCGCAGCAACGGGAGCCGCCACTGGCACCGACTTCTCACGATGTCGTGTGGCCAGGGTCACCATGGCGACGGTGGCTAAGAGCAGCGCACAGCCGACAAGCAGACTTATCTTCCGCTTCAAATTCATTGGGAGTTAAAAGTTCATACGAAGTTAAAGGTCGTCGTGCATCTCCCACCCCGTCATCGTAGCGACAACGGGAATGAGTGTGGAAGCTATCTTCTGATGACCTTTCCAGTTAGGATGCCAGTCAGAGCCAATGTCATGACCCTTGACCACAATGTTGGGCATCGGTTCAGCCACACGCACATCCTTCATACCGCTCACCTTCTGACGCAACTGCTGCAGGGCAGCCTGCAGGAAGATATTGGCCGAATGGGGTGTCACGCAAAGCACTGGCACGTCGCCATAGTGCGACCGCACGGTCTTGATGAGGCTCACATAGCCACTGACGTAATCAGCAGGTGCGGCTTGTGTGGAGAAGTCGTTGGTGCCAAGGTTGATGATGACAAGATTGGGCTTATATTGGTCAAAGTTGTAGGTCACTGAATCGTGGTCGTCAAAGAGCAGTGAATAGCGCGTCGACATAGTGCGTCTGGCCTTGCCCGCATAGTTGCGTACGACACCCATGCCCGAGTGGGCGACAATGACGTAGTCGGCATCGAAGTAATGGGCGATGCGGCAGGCGTAGGCGCGGTCGCAGTTTTCGGTTTTCAACTCAAAGTGACTCGTTTCTGTGCCCTCTGCGCCATAACCGCAGGTATAAGAGTCGCCGATGACCTCAATCAAACGGTTCTTGGGTGCCACAGCCTTGAACGCGCCCTTGCCGGTGGCGGTCAGCGAATAGATGGTGGTGCGGCCGAACTCACCCTCGGTAATCTTCTGCAGGCGCAGACGGTGAGTGCAATTTTTAAGCTTCGACGCCAAGACGACATCGTGGGGGTCCTTACCCGTGAAGTGGAGCTTGCCGCACAACTTACCATCAATAAAGACCTGATAATAGCTCTCGCCCTCCTCACTTACGCGAGCAGAGATGGCAGTACCGGTGAAATCGGTCTGCAGATAGGTGCCAACCCAGTCGTAGCGCACGGCGCCATCGGCCATACGCTCTACGCGACCGGTAAAGCTAACGTTAGAATCGGTAGCCTTCACGGTTTGATTTGCCCTGGCCGAAACAGCCATAAGCACGAACAATAGGAATAAGGATAGTGTTTTTTTCATCATTATAAGGATTAAATTATACTTATCTTCCTGCAAAGTTACGATATTTTGCGTCTTTTTAGCTAACTTTGCACAATAAATTGTAACAATTTAGCTATCTATGGACCATTTACCTCACGACCCGGCCATTTTGGTCTCGGCCATCAACATGCAATTGCGCGACGAGGAATACAGCTCGCTCGCTGAACTATGCTACGCGTTCGGCACCGAAGCCGTTACCGTCGAGGACTACCTCCAACAGCACGGATATGTATATAATAAGGAGCAGAAACAGTTTAAGATGGAGTAGTCTTTCGGGACCGGCAGACAGTGGCCTTCACCTCTTGGTAACAGTGTAGTGGCCGGCCTGGTGCCGGCCACCAACCGCAGATGCGCATAAATATATTTCAGACGGGTACCCATAACAGATGAAAGAATAATACCGGCGGACGGTGGCCGGCACCAGGCCGGCCACTACACCAATACCAGTACTTCAGGTGAAGTACTGCAGTTATCGAGGCCGAGTTACTCGAGTCCAGTGTAATAAATTATGCAATTTAACAGCCGAATAGTCGGTAAAGTCAGAGATTTGATATACCTTTGCAAGAGAAGCCAAAACAACGATATATGAGACCAGTCATCGTAATAGCCTGCAGCCTCATGGCGCTCACCGTCCAGGCGCAAACCGTTAGGAAAAGCGTGAAAGCCGAGACCACAACGACCGTCACCGTAACGCAGGAAGTTACTCAGAACACCGCCAACGACCGTGCGCGTCGCACCAACGCCTTCTCCCACTTCGATGGAACGGTATCGCTGGGTACAACGGGTATCGGCTTCGAGGTGAGCACACCACTCGGCCGCAGCTGGGCTTTGCGTGGCGGTTTCGATTTCTGGCCCCACTTCCACCACGATATGACGTTTCCCGTCACCGTGGGCGAGGGCACTGGCTTGTCGGAGGAAGAGCAGGAGTCGCGCTTCAGCAAGATGGCCGCAACGCTCTACGACGTGACGGGCTACAAGGTCGACAACAAGATTGTGATGGAGGGTGTCCCGAAGATGTACAACTTCAAGCTGCTCGTAGACTTCAAGCCATTGCGCAACAAGAGCTGGCACGTTACAGCAGGCTTCTATTGGGGCAACGCGACCATTGCGACGGCCGAGAACGCTAAGGAGGACATGACGTCGCTCTTCTCCGTGGGCATGTACAACCACCTTTGGAACTGCGCCGCCAACAGCGAGCCGTATATCACGGTTAACAACAATGCCATCTACCTGCCTGCCGACGTCGAGGACAAGCTGCTGGAATACGGGCGCATGAGCATCCATATGGGTGACTATAAGCACGATATCGTGGATGCCGATGGCAACGTCATCCATAAAAAGGGCGACCCATACAACATGGAGCCTGATGAGAACAGCATGGTTTCGGCTAAAATGAAGGTGAATGCCTTCAAGCCCTACCTCGGCATTGGCTACATGGGCATACTCAACAAGAAATACCCTAAGTGGAAGATGGGCTTCGACTGCGGCGCGCTGTTCTGGGGCGGTACACCCTCAGTGAAGACGCACGACGGCACCGACCTCATCAACGACCTTACCAACGTGCGCCACAGTCTGAAAAGATATATCGACCTTGCCAAGAAGCTCAAGGTGTTTCCCGTCATTAACTTCAAGATTAGCAAGACGCTGTAAATCAAAGCCCCGCCACAGGCAAGGCCTGGATATGCGTCTTCCGTAAATTCGTCATCCCGTCAATACCGACGAACGGTGGCCGGCACCAGGCCGGCCACTACACTGTCATCATCCTTCACGATTGGGCGACGGAAGCTTATCTCACCACTTTCTTCCCACCTTTTATATATATGCCGTGTGGCAGGTTGGCGGCATTGCCGACACGCACGCCGCTTAGCGTATAGACAGCCTCGTCGGCGGGTGCTGCGCCGGTGACGGCTTGATGAATGCCAGCCGTAAAGTCGGAGTAGGTCATCAGCGGCAGCTCGTCGGGGGCGATTGACGCCACGGAGAGGTAAGCCGAGTTGGCGGCAATGAAAGGTGCATAGTCGGTCTCACCTGGTGCGACCTTGGCAAAAACCGGCTCTCCGGCACTGTTGACACGCAGCAGCCGCATGGTTGACGGGTCGTAGGCCGTGCGGTTGTCGTGCATCTTGTTTGAGGAAGATGGCTTAGAGGTGACGTAGTCTCCGTAAGTATAGTTGAAGAAAACGCCGCGCAGCAGGTTGTCCTTTGGAGCGGCTTCTGCACTTACGAGCAGCTCCACCTTGTTGTTGGCGGCCGTCGGGGAGGCGCTCTCCACCAGAATTGGGGTCTCGGCGGGGATGGTAGTGCCTGCCGCGTATGGCTTGATGACCGCCCTGCCTTGGAAGATGCCGGCCACATAATACACCTTCAGGCCTGACGACACCACCTTGAACGGAAATCCTGCGTAGAACGTCTGGTAATACTTGCCGTTGGCTTGTAAAGTCGGGGTGAAGCCGAAGAAACAACTCGAGCTGCTCGAAATGGCGTCAAAATGCCAAAGAGTCTTTCCGGGAACAAGCCCGGAAGGGCTTTGCGCGCCGACGTTGCCAGAGTCTTTTTGTGCCTCAAAGTCAACAAAATAGTTCATGTCGTGTAGAACGACGGCGCCCAGTGAACCCTCCTCGACTCGTATCTGATACTTCCCTTCCACAGCCTTTCCGCCCTGCCGGTAGGGCCGTATCTGAAATGTGTGTGTCGTTATCTCCTGCAGGCTTGTGCCCTGGGCTGCGCAATTGTAGGCATTGTTCTTACCGGAGATGTAGATTACCGAGGCCGGATTGGAAACAATGTCGTTGGCCCCGTTGTCAAGCAGCGTGCGGATGGCAAAGAGGTCATAATCTACTCCACCCGTACTTGCTCTTGCCCAGCCCTTATTGTCAAGCAGTGAGAGGTAGCGCTTGGAATAATCGTTCCAGATGCGGTAATAGCCCGAGAAAGTCTGCGACTGAGCCGCTGCGGCTAAGAAGGCGGTGACAAACAGTGTGAAAAATTTCTTCATAAGCATACAAAATAATTCAATCCCTCCTGAAGTCGTTAAAGCTTAAGGCGGGGTTGAAATTTATGTTGGTTATTGCGGTGTTTATTCAGCTACAGCCACTACGACACGGTTGCGGTCGTTGTCCTTGTAAGGCTGGACGGTGTCGCCAAAGCTCTTGATAACGATGCGGCTGGGGCTGATGCCATAATTGTCGGTCAGCATCTTTGCCACGCTCTCTGAGCGCTGCTTGGCGTACTTGGCATTGATGGCCTTACTGCCGGTGCCTGCGTCAGCATAGCCGGAAACGGTCACCTTGGCGTTGGGGTTCTCGTTGAGGTAGGCGGCAATCTCGCGTACTTTCTCCTGCTGCGACTCAGGAACATCGACCTCGCGGATGCTGAAGAAGATGTCGCGTACCAGGGCCTCTACCCGCTTCGGGTTGTCGAGCTTCTTCTCAACGGGGGCGGGAGCGGGCTTCTCGACAATGCGCTCGATGATGCGCTCCTGTGGCTGCGGAGCCGGAATGGTCTTCGTGCGGTTGGTCTTGCCAAGATTAATCTTGATGCCGGCCAGGGCGTTGAAGTACCAGTCGGCGTTGCCTGCCTTCTTGGAGTTGTAGGCGTCGGTGGTCACGTTGGCTGTGGCCTCAAGGCCGAGAGAGACGCGCTCGCTGACGCGGAAGTCGGCTGCAAGACCGGCACGGCCCACGCCGCGTACCTTGGTGCCGTCCCAGACGAGTTCGAGATTCTGGCCAGCGTAATTGGCCTCGGGAACACGTGTCATGGCCGCAATCGAGTTGCTAATGCCGATAGCGTCGTCGTTGTGCCAGCCGATGTTGACACCGCCACCCACGAGTGCGCTCACGTTGAACACGCGGTTGGGGTTGTAGCCGCAGAAAAGATTGGAGAGGTTGAACTTCAAGTCGAGCATCGGAGCTACGTAGAAGTAGTGCCACTTGTAGGTCTTCTTGTCGTTCACGTCGAGGTCCCAGCCGCCCTTGCTCTGCCAGCCATTGGCCGACAGGCGGAGACCGAACACGGGGTTGAACTCATAGCCTACGCCCAACTGCGCGTTGGGGGCGAGAAGCTTTGAGAACTTAATCTCGCCTAAGGTGTATTGGCCACCAAATTGCCCTTGAATGTACCAATGGGGAACAAACTCATTGACCACCTTGTCGCCGGGCTGCTCTTGTGCCGAAGCCGTCAGGCCGGCCACCATGGCCAGACCCGACAATATAATATGACGTAATTTCATAATCGTTCGATGTTTTTAATGTGTGACAAGCTTGGAGTTACTCCACATTAATCTTATACTGCCTTGCAGAAACCTTACCATTGTAGTCAACAGCCTCATAGAGGATGTTGTAGGTCTTGCCCGGCTGGAGGCCAGTGATGGTCACCTCGCGGGTGTCACCGCTGATGACCTTGCCGAGGTTGGTACCCGACAGGTTGGCGTTGGTCACGGTGATGAACTTCTTGTAGGCCGGGGCCAGTAGCTCATAGGTATAAGTTGTCGGAACGAGACGAATGCTTGAACCCTTGACACGGACGCCGGCGTTGCCGGAGATCAGACGGTGAACGTTGCCGTCAGCACCGAAGAAGAGCATGCAAGGATCGAGAGATGCACCCACCACCCGGTTGAACCAATAGGTGAAGCGGCCGTTGACCTTGTCGAGATAAGAGTAGATCTTAGAGATGGCAGAAGCCTTCTGGCTGCTGAGGTCGACAGTGACACCGCCGTTGATCTCACTGATGATATCGTTGTAAGCGTCGATAGCACTGTTGAACTTAGCCACAGCGTCGTCCATGTTGATAACGGTTTCATCGTTGATGGTGCCGATCAGGTTGTTGATCTGATCCGTGATATCGACTGTACCGGTGGCCTCAGAACCATCAGTAGCTTTCACCGTAACAGTAATCACATAACTGCCGGCAGCTGCTTTGCTAATCTGACCAATAGACTCCACATGGTCGATGGTCTTATTGCTGATGCCCTCAACCTTGACGTTGTTGAGATGGATGCTGTTGATGAAGTTGCTGATGATCTTCTCCACGCGCTCCAGACCGGGAACGGTCTCCATGTGGATGCTGTTGAAGGCGCCGAAGCCTAAGGGCTTGAAGGCGCCGGCCATGATGCTCATCTTGGTGACGTTGTTCAGCTGTTGGCGGTTCTTGTCATTGGTTCCCACCTTATAAGAGGTGCTAAGAGCCAGACTGGGAGCCACGCCGTTCATATTCTGAAAGAAGAACTCGGCCATTTCCTTGGTCAGCGTCTTGATGGAAGCCTTGGTCTGGGTGCGGTTGTTGACAAGATTCTTTACAGCCGCGCGGAGACCGGTGCGCTCAACGTTGAAGGTACACTGGCTCAGGTTGTCCTCGGTGATGGTTGCTGGAATCTCATAGAAGTTGTTGCCGGCGGCGCGGGTGTAGCCAAACGTCAGCACACGGTCGGAGGCACTGGCCTGTCCCAACTTGACGGCAGACTGCTTGTTTTGGCTGTTGACCAGTGCGAACTGCACGCCCGTAGCGTCAACAGTATTGGGGTTGATGCTAACATAGAGCTTGCCTGCATTGCCCTCGGCGCCATCCTGGTCGATGAGCGTGCCGGCCTTTATGTCAACGGTCTTTCCGCGGAGCGCTTCGGCCGGAATGCCCTCTGCCTCCTCAGCCTTGTAGAAATAGCTCGGGTTGTTGGTGGGGAACTGGAAGCTGGAGGCGCTGCTGCCATAATAGGTGATGAGAGTGTTGGAACTTTCGCCGTTCGGCAGGGCGAACTCACCGACAGCCGGTGAACAGATTCTCTGAATGATGACATCCGTCAGCAGGGCAGCCACCATGTCAACGTTAGCCTGCTCAAGGTTGCCCACCGTCCTGTTGGTGGCGGCAATGGCATCGAGGGCTTTATTGTAGTAAGAGTCGGCAGAGTCCTTGGCCTCCTTGGCGGCATTGTTGGCGGCATCCACCTTGCTCTGGAAGTCTTTCTTTAGATTGGGGATAGTAGTGTTGTTGATTATGTCGATGAGATCACTGAGGTCCTTTTCGGTGCCGGTCATCGTCTTAATCTTTTCCTGCAATTCTTTGATGGCCTGGTCTTGTTTGGGGTCGTTGGCCAAGAGGGCATCTACATTGTCTCTCACGGCCTTTAGCTCATCCTTGGTGGCGGCGTTATCGACCTTTCCCGTAAGCTCTGTAATCTTTTCGGACAGCTTATCAATCTTGTCGCGGAGCTCAGTGTCATCGTAGCTTGTACCAGGCGTAAGGCCTGCAAGCTTATCATTCAAATCTTTAATTTGATCCTTAAGATCCTTGATTTGGTCTTTCCAAGAAAGGTCGTCACTCTTGCCCTCAAGTGTGGTCAACCGGTTTTCGATGTCGGCGAGGTTAGCCGAGGTGAGATGGTTCTTGCTGACTTTGGAAAGGGAGTCGATGCGTGCGGTCAGCGCGTTAAATGCATCCTTGCAATGCTGCTGGCCACAGGCGGTTTGCTTGAATGTGTTCAAGTCATTTGTAAGGTTGGTAATACGCTCATTGAGCTCATTCACCTTGTCCTGCATGCGGGCATCCAGGTTGCTCATGTCGTACTTCACCTGCTGGTAATCGTCGCTCTCGTAGTCCTTACAAGAGACGATAGTACTCGATGCGGCCAATATGAAAGCCCCCGCGAGTAGCATGTTGGTAATTTTTCTTTTCATTAGAAACATATTTAAAGATTAACGATATCGTCCAACTATGCCTGATGCACTCAAGGCACATTCTATATATTCTCTATAACACTATTATATCGGCAAAGATAACACAATTTTTCTTTTGCCAACACATTAATATGATTTTTTTAATTATTTTTATCAAAGGTTGTGAGGAAAGTGAATATTCAGTCCTTTATATTCCTTATTGGTTTCTCATTTATGTGCACTTTTGTTATTCTCCTACCCACTTTGTGGGATATAGAGAAAATCGAAGAATATAAACTATATTTTCTCGATATTCGGCGCACCCGATAAACCCTGTGGATGCGTCTGTACCGGGCCTACTGTACATGGGTTGCTGTCGCAACTTATTTCTCACGCCGATTACGCCGATTTTGGGGATGCCAGTCTCTGAGCTGTCGGCGAAATCTGCGTGAGCTAAAAAAGACGGATGCGCTTACGCTGATCTCGCAGATGGAGACACGCCCGCAACACTGGCGGCTGGTGGCCGGCACCAGGCCGGCCACTACACTGCCATCGGTGGCACATCTCCACGGACTTTATCGGGTGCGCACAAATAACTACTGTTCAAGTTTCGCATGCTAACAATTACTTTATAGCCAAGACCGGCCCCTGCGAAGCGTCAGTAACTTGCGAAACTTGAGTAACTACTGCTTATTGTATTATGCAGGGAATGCTATGACGAACACGTGAACTCGCATCTCGGTGCAATAAAGTGAGGCTCTTCGATCTTGATAGTCTCGTACCCCTTTATCTGCACCACGATGAGGTGGAGTGTAGTGCCGTGGAGCATGCTTTGCAGCTTCGGGTCGGCGGCATAGGTCCTGATTTGCGCCACGGCCTCCGTCCACTGCCTGTCCGCCTCGGCCTCCGTCGCGTCCGTCTTGAGATATTTCAGTTCAAGGATGTAGCTGTGGGCCACCATCGGGTAGACCGCGTCGTTGGGCAGGAGGAAGAAGTCGCAGTAGCCGTGAGCGAACTCCATCTCCGGCGCCACGAGGTAATAGGGGTCAAGGCTGAGGTAGGCGTTCATGAAGCCCTGCAGGTTGCGCTCGCCCTCAATAAGCTGGCGTACGGCGGTAGTGTCGTGGTAGGCCTTGAGGATGTAGTCCATCATGGGCCTCCACTGGCCCTCCACGGCGGCCTGGTAGAACGGCACATTGAGCTCGTTGAGTCCGGTGGGATGGATTTGCTGGAAGGCCTGCATCAGGTAGTTGTAGTACTGTATGCGCACGTTGTTGTTGGGGATGCCGAGCTTCAGGGCCGCGCCCAGCGTGCCGCGGATGGTGAGCATGCCGTAGTAGAAGAGCAGGCTGATGAAGTTCTCGGCGTCGGTGATGCTCTCGGCGGGGAAATAGCTGTGGATAGTCGAGATGGTGTAGCCCGTATGCACGATGTCGTAGATGGTCTGCCGCCGCTCCTCGGTCATGTTGCCAATCTCGATGAGGTTGCGCAGCTTCTTGTAGTCGGTCTTCGTGTTGGGATCTACCATGTCATCGGGTTTGCGGCCTGTGTTGACGAGGGTACTCATGTAGTAGCATACCATGTCGCTGTTGAACATGCTGGGTTCCTTGCCAAAACAGGCTTTGGCAAAGCAGTAGTTGTCGTACCACGGCTTGATGTCGGCGATGATGTCGTCCTCGGTCTTGTCCTCACCGATGGCCCCCACCTCCTTATAATAGCGTATCATCTGGCGCACGTCGTCCTCGGAGAAGCCGAGCATCTGGTTGAAGCGCGGGTCAATGGTCATGTTCAGCGCGATATTGTAGCCGCTGGTCAGGTCGTCGAGGGTAATGGGCGACACGCCGAGCATGATGATGCGGTCGAACATGCCCTTGAAGAGCTTGAACACGTCTCGGTAGAAGCCCGTGCCGTGGGTAAGGGCGTGGTAGGCCTCGTGTCCCTTCACGTTCAGCACGTTGTTGGTGAAATTGTCATATTCATCAACGATGAGGTATAGGGCGCACTCGGTCGCCTTTGCGGTATCGTTGATAAGGTTCAGTCTTTGCATGCCGCCTTCCGTCCGTTCCATCTCCTCTAAAAAGCCATCGGGATAGAATCTGGCGTAAGCCTTGGCAAAGCTCATACAACGAAGGCTTAGATACTTGTCAAAATTGTCGCTTAGTTTTTCCACATCACTGCCCACACGTGAGAAGTCGAGATGCAGTACATGATACTTGTTGCGATAGGCTGTGGGGTGGTCGGCGACATAGAGACCTTGGAACAACTTCTGAAAGTTGTCCTTCTCATTGATGTCGTAGTACGCCTCCAGCATGTTCAGAAACAAGCTCTTGCCAAAACGGCGCGGCCGGACAAGAAACAGAAAGTTGCCTGCCAGTTCCATCCGTTCGAAGAACATAGTCTTGTCGACTAAATACTTGTTTTCCTGCCGCACCTGCTTGAAGCTGGAGATGCCATAGGGAATGCGCTTAAAGTCGTTACTCATTGTAGATAGTGCTTTTATGCCTGCAAACTTACATAAAATTATTCTGATTTTACACCAGTTGGATAAAAAAGTCGAGGCCACTGCGCAAATAATAGCTTGAAGACGGCAGAATGCCGTAGTTTTTTAGTAACTTTATAGCGGAGTCTTACTCCATGTATTAATTAACGGGCTTGATGTCCCAATGTTTAACTACTAAAACTTCAGGGCTATGAGAAACGTATGTGGTCTCGACGTGCACAAAGATAATGTTTTTGTGTGTATCGACAAAGAGAAAGGAGACAAAATTCAGTTCAAGTGTGGAATTTTAACACGAGACCTTGATGCCTTGCGCGACAGGCTTGTCGAAGAGGGCGTCGGCGAGATTGCCATGGAGAGTACCAGTGTCTATTGGATGCCC
>Ga0256404_1000975_pt1 | contig 72580 bp, 65 predicted proteins | sample RumenRJG_01DNA_FD_185990 | JGI IMG/M metagenome (GOLD analysis project Ga0256404, IMG submission 185990) | Bovine rumen microbial communities from Lethbridge, Alberta, Canada - RJG_01 | ecosystem: Host-associated > Mammals > Digestive system > Stomach > Rumen | place: Canada: Alberta | collected...
TGATAACATCATGATTGAACGCTGGTTCCGTACATTCAAGTACGAAGAAGCATATCTTACCGAATGGAAAAATATCAAAGAGGCACGTCAGGCTATCGCTGCTTATATTCATAAGTACAACTTTGAGGGTTGCCATTCTGCAATCGGTAATGTTCCTCCAGCATCCGTATACTATCCAGCTATGCTATATGAAGCCGCTAAGGAAGCTGCCTAATTGGAGACTGTCACTGGGGAGAATCTATCTTCTTCTAACCATGGATATCAGTTCATTATAAAAGTTTTAGATTTTTGTCTTGACAACTGAACCATTATACGATTGACTTCGAATAATAAAATAGGGAAAGAAGTGTGAAACGTTTTGAGTAAGTATAAAGTAATAAAATCATGCGAAAATATAGACTTTTCCCAAGTGTGGGAAATATTGCATTTTTATGGGTTAAGTGATTTGGACATTGATACACAGGAAAAGGTATTCAAAAGCAGCTATGCGGTGGTATTTCTTATGGATGGAAAGAAAATTATAGGTGTTGGCAGGGCTATTTCAGATGGAATAACTCTGGCAACATTATGCAATATTGCAGTTCGAGATGCATATAGAGGAAATGGATTAGGTAAGGTTATTTTAGATAATTTGTTGAAACAGGTGGAAGGCTGTAATGTAACACTTTATACGCATCCAAAACACATAGGCTTATATGAGCATTGGGGCTTTTCAAAATTAAAAACAGCTTATGTAATTTTTAATGAGGAAGAACACTATAAAAAAGAGGGATTTATCGAAGCGTAAATAGGTGATAAGGTTAGCTTTGCATAAACATAAATAAAACTTATCACAGAGCATAAGTTTTGGAAACTTTTCAAATGCAGTTTTTAGTGCTAATATATGAGTGAGTAATCAAACAACAGATAAAATTTATAAAAGGGCAAGAAAACCCACTGCCTTTAGGCGGTGGGTACTCTTGCACGAGGTGCGGGGGTCAGACCTCATACCTCGTAAGGCACGCAGTACCACTTTTATATGAGCAAGTAGCAAAGCGGATTGCGAATATCCGCTTGACTAGAAAGAATGATTAAAAAATGAAGGAGGATAAATTTATGGGAGAAATTAAAAAGAGTGCGTTGGAACTGATTGGAGGTACACCAATTCTGGAACTCAACCGATACGCAAAGAAGAAAGAAATTGATGGAGCAACGGTACTTGCAAAACTAGAATATTTAAACCCGGCAGGTTCTGTTAAGGATCGTATTGCCTTGGCAATGATTGAAGATGCAGAGAAAAATGGTTTCATTAAGCCTGGAGCAACCATTATTGAACCAACCAGTGGTAATACAGGAATTGGCTTAGCAGCAGTGGCAGCGGCAAAAGGATACAAGGCAATTCTTACACTTCCGGATACCATGAGTGTGGAACGAAGAAACCTACTTAAGGCGTATGGAGCAGAAATTGTTCTTACGGAAGGAGCAAAGGGGATGAAAGGTGCGATTGCTAAGGCAGAGGAACTGAATAAAGAAATTCCAGGTTCCATAATTCTTGGACAGTTTGTAAATCCTTCCAATCCCAAAGCGCATAAAGAGACAACAGGACCTGAGATTTGGAAGCAGACAGAGGGAAAGGTTGATATCTTTATTGCAGGCGTAGGAACAGGTGGAACAGTTACAGGAGTTGGAGAATATTTAAAAGAGCAAAATCCTGAGATTAAAGTGATTGCAGTTGAACCGGTTACAAGTGCTGTTTTATCAACTGGAGTTGCAGGACCGCATAAAATTCAGGGAATTGGAGCTGGGTTTGTACCTGAAGTTCTTAACACGAAAATATATGATGAAGTAATTGCCATTCGCAATGAAGACGCATTTGCAGAAGGAAAGGCTCTTGCAGTAACAGAAGGAATACTTGTGGGAATTTCATCAGGAGCAGCATTAAAGGCAGCAGAAATTGTAGCTAAGAGAGCAGAAAATAAAGGAAAGACAATTGTTGCATTGCTTCCAGATTCGGGAGATAGATATTTATCTACACCTTTATTTAACAACAATTAAAACAGAGTGCGAGGTGATAGACTATGGAAACCAATAAAAAGAAATCAGATAACATAGATGTAAGCCTGACAAAAGTCAAAGAAATGATAAAGGATATTCAATATGGAAATGTGATATTGATCATTCAGGATGGAAAGATTATTCAAATTGACAAAACAGAAAAGGTAAGATTGTAGGTAACAAGCTGACTGGAAAGACCAGAGGTTTTGTATTTTTTATGTATATTCATAAAAATGCAAAGCCTCTTTTTTTCCCCACAGGAAAATACTTCTATGATGCCGTAGCCGCTGGAAAGGCATAGGTTTGCAAAACCGAAGTTGATGGTTCGAATCCATCCGGTATCATTTGTGGTCTGGTACATAGATCACATACTTAATAATAATGTTAGGAAAGAAGGTGTTTTATGAGCAGTAATACATATAAAGATTTACAAAAATCCCATCCATGCTTTGGTGGACAAAAGAATAATGCCGGCAGAATACATCTTCCTGTAAGTCCGGGCTGTAATATTGCCTGTCGATTTTGTGACAGAAGCATGAATGATGTGGAGGAAAGACCAGGAGTTACATCTAAAGTCCTTAAGCCAGAAGATTGTGAAGAAATCTTAAGAAAGGCATTGAAACTATGTCCGAATATTAAAGTTGCTGGAATAGCAGGACCAGGAGATACTCTGGCAAGTGATTATGCACTGGAAACCTTCAAAATAGTAAAAGAAAAGTTCCCTGAACTTATTAAATGTATGAGTACCAATGGATTGCTTTTAAGCGAGAGAGCACAGGATGTCATTGCTGTTGGAATTGATTCCTTAACTGTTACAGTTAATGCAGTTGATCCTGAAATAGAAAGCAAGTTAAATGCTTATATCATTTATCATGGTAAAAAAATAGAAGGTGTGGAGGGAGCAAAGATTCTCATTAAGAATCAACTGGATGGAATAAGAAAGGTTGCGGAGGCTGGAATCACGATAAAGGTAAATACAGTGTTGGTTCCGGAAATCAATGGAAAACATATTGAAGAAATCGCAAAAACAGTTAAGGAGGCAGGCGCAACCATTTATAACATTATTCCATTGATACCACAGCACGAGCTAAAAAGTTACAAGGCTCCTGTTTGTGCTGAAATTGATGCCGCAAGAACGGTAGCGTCAAAGTATATTGACGTTTTTAGACATTGTCAGCATTGCCGCGCAGATGCTGTTGGAGTTCCTGGAAAATCAGAATATGGTGATCAAATTTACCAGAGACGTTTAAACGTAAAGGAGACTTTTTCGCATGGCTAAGAAGACAGAAAAAATTGCGGTTGCATCCAGTGATGGAATTGTTGTGAATAGACATTTTGGTCATGCGACGCAGTTTTACATTTATGAAATCATGGAGGAAGAAAAAAGATTACTTGAAATAAGGAAAGTGGAATCTGTTTGTCAAGGTGGTAATCATGATGACAAAAGGCTTGTTGAAACTATAAATAAGATAGCTGATTGTAATTATCTATTAGTTAGTAGGATTGGATATGGAGCTGCAACAGTTGCGGAACAAAAAGGTGTGATACCTTATGAAATTCCAGGTTTAATAGAGGAATCGATACAACAGCTTTTAAACTATACAAAAATTAAAAAATTATTTGAATAGGAGATTTAACATGAGTGAATTAAGACAAATTGCTATTTATGGAAAAGGTGGAATTGGTAAGTCAACAACGACACAGAATTTAACTGCTGGTTTGGTGGAACATGGAAAAAAGGTTATGGTTGTTGGATGTGACCCAAAAGCAGATTCTACAAGACTTCTTTTAGGAGGGTTAGCACAGAAGACTGTTTTGGATACCATTAGAGAAGAAGGGGAAGATATCGAACTGGATCGAATTATGAAGGAAGGATTTGGAGGTACGAGATGTGTTGAATCTGGTGGACCAGAGCCAGGTGTAGGATGTGCAGGAAGAGGTATTATCACATCTATTAATATGCTTGAAAATCTAGGTGCCTATACAGATGATCTGGATTATGTTTTTTACGATGTTTTAGGTGATGTTGTCTGTGGTGGTTTTGCGATGCCGATCAGAGAAGGAAAGGCAAAGGAAATTTATATTGTAGCTAGTGGCGAGATGATGGCACTTTATGCGGCTAATAATATTTCAAAAGGTATTCAGAGATATGCAAGAAGCGGTGGAGTAAGACTTGGAGGTATCATTTGTAATTCAAGAAATGTAGACAGAGAGTTGGATCTTTTAAGAGCTTTTGCGAAGGAGCTTGGAACAAAACTGATATATTTTGTACCGAGAGATAATATTGTGCAGCATGCAGAAATTAACAAAAAGACAGTAATTGAATACAGACCAGATTCCAATCAGGCACAGGAGTACAGAAACCTTGCACAGGCAGTAATTGATAATAAGGATTTTGTAATTCCAACACCGATGACACAGGAAAGATTAGAAGAGATTTTGATGGAATATGGAATGATGGATCTTGCGGATGATTACAAAATTTAACACGATTAAGTAGCGGTAACAGTTCAGCCGGGGACATTCATAAAGTGCCAGAATATATAAATTAGCTAAAAATATTCTTTTTGGCGGAACTGTTACAAGTAGCAAAGCGGATTGTGAATATTCGCTTGACTTTAGATAAGAAAGAAGGAAAATTATGGGAATTTATAATTCTATTACTGAATTTGTGGGCAAAACACCACTTTTAAGATTGAATGGTTATAACGAAGCGAATCATTTAGAAGGTGATATTATTGGAAAAATTGAATATTTTAATCCAAATCAGAGTGTAAAGGATCGTATTGCCTTAAACATGATTGAGACGGCAGAAAAAAATGGAGAACTGAAAAAGGGAGACACAATTATTGAATTAACAAGTGGAAATACTGGGGTTGGACTTGCTGCAATTGCAGCAGCAAAGGGATATCCGTTTCGGGTGTATATTCAAGACCAGGTTTCGAAAGAACGTTTTCAGGTGATTCATGCTTTCGGTGGAAAAACAGTAAAGCTTTCGGAAGTCCCTGAAATTGTAAAAAGTATGGAGGAAAATGGACCTGACTTTGTAGAGTGTGTTAAAGCTTTAGAGCGGGCGGTTGCAGAGGAAGAACACATTTGGTTTGCGGATCAGACAAGAAATCCTGAGAATCCAAACGTTCATTATCTTACAACTGGACCGGAAATTTGGAATGATACCAATGGAGAGGTAGATATTTTTGTGGCTTGTGTTGGTACAGGTGGAACCATTTCCGGGGTAGGTAAGTATTTAAAGGAAAAAAATCCAAATGTAAAAGTTGTTGGAGTTCAGCCAACACCTGAGTCTTTCCAAACTCCAGAGAATCCGGACCAGGAAGAGATTACAGGAGTACATCCTTTTGAGAATACAAAGGAGCAATTTATACCTGCTAATCTTGACCGAGGGATTTATGATGAGTGGTACGAGGTATCAACACTTCAGGCGTATAAGGCCGCTCAGGCTGTAGCTAAGAAAGACGGTATTTTGGTGGGGGCATCTTCTGGAGCAGCGCTTCATGCAGCAACCGAATTAGCAAAGAAACCTGAAAATAGAGGAAAGAAGATCGTAGTACTTTTTGCTGATACAGGACTAAGATATTTATCTACAAGCTTGTATGATGAAAATTATCAAGGATAGGAGGGGAAAAGATGGCAATTAATTTAAGCAATTCCAATATTGCGACAAGAGAAAACCGAATAGGTTCCATTACAGGATATGTTGGAACCTTAAAAGATTTGGCTTCCCAGAGTGAGTGTGGCACATTAAAGGGATGTTCCAGATGTTTTTCGCAGTCAAGTACATGTTTATCTATGTGTGGATTGAGCCAGCTTGCAGGTATCCGAGATGTTGCTATTATTCATCATGGACCAGCAGGATGTTCTGTTACTGGCGCAAATTCCTATTATATGTCAAAAGTTATGGCAAAAAAACGAGGTGTTACTAGCGATACCATTTATGTTGGTACAGATATGAATGAAAATGATACCATATTTGGATCAACAGAAACACTTAGACAAGTTATCTTGGAAGTGAATAAGAGATATTCGCCAAAAGCAATTTTTGTTTCAAGTTCTTGTGCAACTGGTATTATTGGTGAAGACATTGATAGTATAGTGGATGATGTCAGAGAGGAAGTTGGAGTTCCAATCGTTGCGGTACATTGTGAAGGCTTTAAGTCACGTATTTGGGCAACTGGTTTTGATATTTCGGATCATGCAATCCTTCAGGAAATTGTGCAGCCACCGAGAGAAGGTGTAAAGACAAATAAAATTAACTTTAAAAATTTCTTTGAAAGTGCCAGACCAGAGATTATTGAGATGTTTAAGAATTTTGATCTTGAACCTGTATTTTTATATTGTAATTCTACGATAGAGGAACTTTCGCATCTTTCAGAGAGTGTTGCTACAACATGCATTTGTGGAACTCTTGGAAATTACATAGGGAATGCCTTAGAAGAAAAATACGGAGTCCCTTATGTAAGAAGTATTAATCAGTGTGGAATTACGGGATTTGAAACATGGCTTAGGGAGATTGGAAAGGTAACAGGAAGAAGCGAAAAGATTGAAAAATACATTGAGGAGCAGCGAGCAATCTATCTTCCGCAGATAGAAGAAGTTAAGAAAGAATTGACTGGACTTACAGCGGTTCTTGGTATGGGTCCTGGATATACGTTCGAAGTATCAAGAGTTTTAAATGAACTTGGCATCAAAGTGGTATGGGCATTGGCATGGCATTATGATAAGAAATACGAAAATGGAGATGTTCCACCGTCTATGAAATATCTTTTAGATAATGATATTGATTTTGAGGCAAGTGTAGCGGATCAGCAAAATTATGAAGTAATGAATATATTAAACAAGTATCAGCCAGATATGTACTTGTCAAGACATCCGGGTTCAACGGTATGGGCTATCAAAAATGGTACACCTGCTATCTATGTAGCAGATGAGTATATGATTTTTGGATATAAGCATACGCTGGAATTTGCAAAGACAATTTTAGATGCTGTTAAGAACAGAAGCTTTGAAGAAAATCTTGCCAGAAGATCTAAGCTTCCATACACAGATTGGTGGTATCAGCAGGATGTTGCTACATTTTTAGAGGAGGCGAAATAATGGCAAAATTATTAGATAAACAGAGATATAAATGTGCACTTGGAGCTATGCAGACAGTGCAGGCTATCAATCGTGCGCTTCCTATTTTGCATTCAGGACCGGGATGTGCACAAAAATTATCCGAATCAACAGGAAGTTCAGGATACTTTTCACCGAATATTTTTCCCTGTACAAGTATAAACGAAAAGGATGTTGTATTTGGTGGAGTAAAAAAATTAGATTCTACAATTGAAAATGCGTTAAAGGTAATCGATGCAGATTTATATGTTGTACTTACAGGATGTATTCCTGAAATTGTAGGAGATGATACAGGTGAAGTTGTTTCACGTTATGCGAATAGCGAAAAACCAGTAATTTATGCGCCAACGGCAGGATTTAAGGGAAACAATTATAAGGGACATGAGCAGGTTATTGATGCAATTGTGGAACAGTATTTAAAGAAATCTGAAACAAAACAAGAGGGATTGGTCAATATATGGGCAGATGTTCCATATCAGGATTTATTTTGGCTTGGAAATATAAGAGAACTTGAAAAACTTGTATCTGAGCTGGGACTCACTCCAAACACAATTTTTGGATATAAAAGAGGAATTGATAATATAAATAAAATTCCGGAAGCTCAGTTCAATCTCTTGGTATCTCCATGGGTTGGTTTATCAACAATGAAGAAAATGGAGCGAAAGCTGGGTATCCCTTATTTACACTGCAAGACTTTGCCTATTGGAGCAACAGAGACAAGTAAATTTTTAAGAGAAGTAGGAAAATTTGCAGGTGTTCCAGAGGAGAAGGTGGAATCTGTTATAAAGGAACATGAAGATTATTATTACTATCTTATTGAAAGGTACGCAGATTTGTTCCTGGAAAACCGTGTAATTAACAAGCAGTTTACTGTAGTGGCAGATGCACAATATTCGTTGGGAATTACCAAGTTTTTAGTAAATGATCTTGGGTTGATACCAGCAAAGCAATTCGTAGTGGACGATACGCCAAAGGCTTATCGGAAGTTGATTACGGAGGAATTTAAAAATCTTAATTTTGAAATAGAAGCAGAGGTTTCCTTTGAGACAGATGGATACAAGATTCATGAGGAGATAAAAAATCATGATTATCATGGTTATCCACTTGTACTCGGTGGATATTATGAAAAAGAGGTAACAGAAAGTTTAAAGGGTAACTTTTTAAATATTTCATGGCCTGTACAAGATAAGGTTGTATTCGACAATTTTTATGCCGGATATGCAGGAGGTATTCGACTGATCGAAGATATTTATACAGTCGCAGTATCAAGATTCAATTAGAAATGCAGGCGGGTGCGAAAATTTTGTGCCTGCCTTTTGTATACGGAATGAGGTGATCAAAATTGTCTTATAAAATTGCGGTTGGCTCATCGGATGGTAGAAATGTAGATTTGAAATTTGGTGAGGTTAAAAAATTTATCATATTTGAAGTGGAAGATGAAAAAAGTAAGTTACTAGAAATAAGAAATGTTGATACTTGTGAGACTGTGGCAGATACCAATGGGTGCGCAGGTTATGTAGGAGACTGTAATTCATTAGGTTGTAGTGGAAATGGAAGTGGTTGCAACGGTTCTACGGATGTTATAAATAAAGTTGAGTTAATCAAAGATTGTCGATGTATTGTTTGCAAAAAAATTGGATTTCAGGCACAAAAACAGTTGGAGAGAAAAGCTATTTCTGTGTTTGATGTAGAAGGAATAGTCGGAAATATTTTGGAAAAAATCATTGCTTATTATGGAAAGATTGATAAACATAAGTGAAATAAATGTAACGGTTTTGGGCAAGGCTATGCATGATAAATGTAATAGTTCAGCCGGGGACAATCATTTCTGCCCCGGCTGAACTGTTACTGATAAATTGCCCAAAACTGCACAAGATAGACTTTCATAGAAGTTCAGGGTTTAAGTAAATGACATTGCCTGTGAACAGTTACAAAATATTTTTTTTAAGTATAAATCATACATTTCCAGTAGGAAAGGAGGAATACAGCTTGCTGATAACATCAAGAGGAAAAAATGCATTGAAATTTATGCTTAACTTATCCTTGCATAAAGACGGTGGATGTGTGAAGTTAAAGAACGTTGCACTACAAGAAGATTTGCCAGAAAAGTATCTTGAACAGATTGTTTCTTGCCTTGTGAAGGCTAGAAAGGTAAGGAGTACGAGAGGCATAAATGGTGGGTATCAGTTAATGAGAGCACCAAAAGATTATACGGTTGGAGAAATTCTTAGGTGTTTAGAGGGCGATTTAGCTCCATCAGAATGTGTCCATACGGATGAATATACATGTAAAAAGAGAGAAAGTTGCTATTGCTATCCTCTTTGGGAAAAATTGAATATTGCATTAAATGAGGTACTAGAGAAAACGACATTGCAAGATCTTATTGACTGGAAAAGAAAAGATAAAGAAGGAGTGTGATTCTTATGGGTAAATTGATTTATTTGGATAATGCTGCAACAACGCAGGTTAAGGAGGAAGTATTACAGGAAATGCTTCCATATTTTAGAACCAATTTTAGTAACCCTTCAGCTGTATACAGTTTTGCACAGGAAGGGAAAAAGGCAGTAGATAAGGCCAGAGGGCAGGCAGCAGATTTAATCGGAGCAAAACGAGAAGAAATATATTTCACGGCTGGGGGTAGTGAATCTGATAATTGGGCACTTAAGGCAACGGCAGAGGCCTATAAGTCTAAGGGCAAGCACATTATTACAAGCAAAATAGAGCATCATGCGATTTTGCATACTTGTGAATATCTTGAAAAAAATGGTTATGAGATTACATATCTTAATGTTGATGAAGCGGGAAAAATAAAAATAGAAGAGTTAAAAGCTGCTATTAGAAAAGATACAATTCTAATTTCAATTATGGCAGCAAATAACGAAATAGGAACGATTGAGCCATTAGCAGAAATCGGAAAGATAGCACATGAAAATGGAATTTTATTTCACACAGATGCTGTTCAGGCTTATGGGCATATTCCGATTGACGTAGATGAGATGAATATAGATATGCTTTCTGCTAGCGGACACAAACTTGGAGGTCCCAAGGGAATCGGTCTGTTATATATTAGAAAGGGTGTGAAAATCGGGTCATTTATTCACGGTGGTGCACAGGAAAAAAATAGGAGAGCCGGAACGCACAACACCCCTGGGATTGTAGGGCTTGGAAAGGCGGCAGAACTGGCAAAATTTAATTTGAAAGACGTAAGTGATTATGAAATAAAACTGAGAGATCACTTGATAGAGAGGGTATTAAAGGAAATACCATATTCGAGATTAAATGGTCACAGAACAGATAGACTTCCGGGAAATGCTAATTTTTGCTTTCGTTTTATAGAAGGGGAATCAATGTTGATTTTATTAGATCAATTGGGAATATGCGCATCCAGTGGATCTGCATGTACCTCAGGCTCTCTTGATCCAAGTCATGTACTTTTGGCAATTGGACTCCCTCACGAAATAGCACATGGTTCTCTTCGGATATCCTTATCAGAAGCGACTACTTTGGAGGATATAGATTTTGTTGTGGATGAGCTTAAGAAAATAGTGGAACACTTAAGAAGCATGTCACCGCTTTATGAAGATTTTACGAAAAGTAGTCAATGATATTTGAAATCCGTTTATAAATAGGAGTAATTTTATGTATAGTGGGAACGTGACAGAGTTGTTTTTTAAAGAAACATGAGAAAATATAAGGGTGACAACGTTTTCATAACTCGGTGGTTTTTCTTTTCTGAAAAGGATAAATCAGGAAATGTTGTTTATAAAAGAACGTGGATTACCGACAAAAACGAGAGAAAAAGTAGGGAAAAATAACCAAAGAATATTTTTTAAAAATTATAGCAATTCAATCATGAATATTCAAAAAAGTATTAGAATACATAAAATGAATAAAATATTCTTTTCAATTGAATTGTTACGAAAAAATTTCAGGAAAGGATGAGGATTATGAAAAAAAGAATACTAGGTTTAGGATTAGCCACAATTTTAGCATTAGGAGCAATAAGTGGTTGCGGTTCCAGCAAGAAGGATACCAAAAATAACAATGCAAAGGAAGTTTCCATTACAAATGTTTCTTATGATCCGACTAGAGAGTTATATAAAGCATATAATGATTTGTTTGCAAAACATTGGGAAGAAGAAAAGGGACAAAAGGTGAATGTAACGCAGTCTCATGGCGGTTCTGGAAAACAGGCGTTGGAAGTGGCAAACGGATTGAAAGCGGATGTAGTTACACTGGCATTGGAGGGTGATGTAGATGCCGTAAAAAATGCAGGTTTGATTGAAGACGGATATACAGAGGAATTTCCTTTGGACAGTTCCCCATATACATCAAGTATTGTATTTCTAGTAAGAAAGGGAAATCCAAAAAATATTCAGGATTGGGATGACTTAATAAAACCAGGTATTGGAGTGGTAACACCAAACCCAAAGACTTCTGGTGGTGCAAGATGGAATTATCTGGCGGCATGGTATTATTTTGAAAAGCAGGGAAAGAGTGAAGATGAAATCAAGGAAACAATCAAGCAGCTATATAAAAATGTAGTAGTACTAGATTCAGGAGCCAGAGGTTCTACAACTTCCTTTGTAGAAAATGGACAGGGAGATGTATTGCTGGCATGGGAAAATGAAGCCTTTTTATCTTTGGATGAGCATCCTGGCGAATATGAAATTGTAGTGCCTTCTGCTTCTATATTATGCCAGCCAACCGTTGCAGTAGTAGATGAAGTGGTAGATAAAAGAGGTACAAGAGAAGTTGCAACAGAGTATTTGGATTATTTATATTCAGAAGAAGCACAGAAACTGGAGGCAAAATGGTATTATAGACCTTCGGATGAAAAAATCTTGAAAGAGTATGCATACGAGGGAAGTAGTAATACGATTACAGAGGTTCCTAAAAATGGAAAATGGATTATTACAAAGGTAGATATGACAGATATTAAACATTTTGGAGGATGGACAGAGGCAACCAAAAAACATTTTGCAGACGGCGGTTTGTTCGATTCCATTTATGAAAAATAAGCATTGCATTTAGGTAATTGCGAAACTTAACTTACTCTGAGAATTTTTGTGCAGAACTTACACATCAACGCAAGGCACGCTCTCGCTGCCCGACACTCGTAGCGGTACATAAGGCACCAAAATACGGTGCCTCGCCAAAGGCACGCTTTCACACTAAGTTCGAAAACACCTCACTAAGTGTTCAATGTGAGTACCGACGGTGTCAGAAGCACCTTGCTTATGATATGTAAATTTGCACAAATAAAATGTAGTTTATTGAGAGTTTCGCAATTATCAAGCATTACATTTGTGTAAAGGAGAGGTGAGTATTATGAAAGTAAGAGCCAACAGCAAAAAAAGTGTGATACCGGGATTTGGTTTATCTTTTGGAATTGTTACTGCAATATTAGGATTAATTGTTGTACTTCCCCTTTGCTCTCTTGTGGTTTATTCCGCACAATTATCTTTTGCTGATTTTATAGAAACCGTAACTAGACCAAGAGTGTTGGCCAGTTATGGTGTGAGTATCAGCACTGCATTGATTGCTTCTATTATTAATGCAATAGTAGGATTGGCACTTGCATGGGTATTGGTGCGCTATGAATTTCCGGGGAAACGCTTCATGGATGGAATAATCGAACTACCCTTTGCGTTACCTACAGCGGTAGCGGGAATATCTCTGACACATTTGACTGTTTCAGATGGTTGGATTGGAAGCTTTTTTTCAAAATGGGGAATATCCATCGCTTATACAAGAATAGGAATTACAGTTGCATTAGTTTTTATCGGGATTCCTTTTGTAGTAAGAAGTGTGCAGCCAGTGTTGGAAAAAGTAGAAGAACAGTATGAGGAGGCAGCCAGCCTAATGGGGGCCTCCAGAATACAAATTTTCTTCCATGTCATTTTTCCAGAGATACGACCAGCGTTGATTGCGGGATTTACGATGGCATTTGCCAGAAGCATGGGAGAATATGGAAGTGTTGTATTTATAGCGGGAAATACTCCGTATAAAACAGAAATTGTACCATTAATGATTATGTCAAAATTGCAGGAATATGATTATGCGAGTGCTACATCCATTGCATTGGTAATGTTGCTGTTGGCATTTTTTATTTTATTTGTAAACGCAGTGATACAAAGCCGAACATCTAGGATAATTAGTGGAGTAAGATAAGGAGGGATCGCATGAAAGAGAAAAATGATCGTGGTGTTTTTAAATGGTTGCTAATAGGATTTTGTGCTTTGTTTCTGCTTGTTATGTTAATCTTACCCTTACTATATGTAGTAATCACTTCTCTTCGAGATGGATGGAATGCATTTTGGGTAGCCGTATCGGATGACTATGCGGTAAAGGCAATCTTACTAACCTTAAAAACAACAGTAATAGCAGTAGTTGTGAATACAATATTTGGAGTGTTTGCGGCATGGTTGATTACAAAATACACATTTAAAGGAAAGAAACTGATTTCGACCTTGATTGACTTGCCACTTACGATTTCTCCCATCATTGCGGGACTTATTTATGTATTAACCTTTGGAAGGCAAAGTTTTTTATACGATTATTTAGAACAATGGGGGATTGAAATTATATTTGCAGTACCAGGAATTGTGCTTGCTACGATTTTTGTAACATTTCCTTTTATAGCAAGAGAAATCATTCCAGTGCTTACGGCAACTGGAAATGATGAGGAAGAAGCCGCAGCTTTAATGGGTGCAGGAGGGTTTCGTATCTTTTTTGAAATTACATTTCCGCATATAAAATGGGCATTGCTCTATGGAATTGTTCTTTGTACAGCTAGAGCTATGGGAGAGTTTGGAGCAGTTTCCGTACTTTCCGGACATTTGCGTGGGCTGACCAATACGATGCCACTTTATATTGAATTGATGTATCAGGCATTCGACTTTACAGGTGCATTTGCCATGTCTTCTATATTAGTAATTATGGCGGTTGTTATTTTAATTTTGAGAAATATATTGGAGCATAGAGTAAACAGTTCAACTGGGCAGAAATGATTGTGCAAATCAAACATGACTGCTAGCAGATTAGGTGCGATTTGTATATTCTGGCACTTTATGAATAGCCAGACTGAACTGTTTCAATATAGAGGAAAGGAGTAAGGAAATGGAAGAGAAAAATTTTTATGTAGAGCTTAAAAATATTGAGAAAAGTTTTGGAAAGGTAAAAGCATCCGATGAAGTATCTTTTTCTGTAGAAAAGGGAAAACTTGTGGGATTGCTTGGACCAAGTGGAAGTGGAAAAACAACCATTCTTCGAATACTGGCAGGATTGGAAGATGCAGAAAAGGGAGAAATCTATATTGCGGGGCAGCAGGTGAATCAAGTAAAGGCGAGTAAACGTGGAGTTGGTTTTGTATTTCAAAATTATGCTTTGTTTCGTTACAAGACGGTGTATGATAACATTGCCTTTGGTTTGAAAATTGCAAAATGGAAAAAGGCGGATATAAAAGAGAGAGTAGAAGAATTGATTGATTTGGTGGGATTGAGAGGAATGGAAAAACGGTATCCCAATCAATTATCTGGTGGACAGAAACAGAGAGTAGCATTTGCCAGAGCACTTGCTACACAACCGCAGCTTTTGTTGTTAGATGAACCCTTTGCGGCACTGGATGCAAAGGTGCGAAAAGAGTTGCGGAGTTGGTTGCGGGAGTTAATTAATAAAGTAGGTATTACCAGTATTTTTGTGACCCATGATCAGCATGAAGCTATTGAAGTGGCAGATGAAATTATTGTTATGAATCAAGGAAGAATTGAACAAATTGGTAGTCCGCTTGCAGTATACAGTAAACCAGAGACAGAATTTGTAGCACAGTTTCTAGGAAATGCCATTACAATTGAAGATTATGGAAAATTCAAAGGATTTTCGCATATTGGAAATGGTGGAAAAGCGATATTGCGTTCCGAATATGTTACCGTTACGAAGAAAAAGGAACCTATAAAGTATGCGGTATCAGCCGAAACAGGAGAGGTTTTGGATGTAGCATTTCGTGGAAATCTGCTGGAGTTAGAAATCCTAGTAAAAGGGGAACGAATCAATGCATATCGTCAATTTGGGCAGGCATTGGTGGAAGTGGGAGAAGAAGTAAATGTATTTATTCAACAACTTTATGTCATTGAAAATGAGCAGGTTACACCAGCGGTTAATGAGGGAATTCGTAAAAATAATTTTCATGTATTGTCGAATCCTATTTTGGAAAGTGATGATAGTGTGGTAATATAGAAAAGAGGTGGTGACAGTGGCTTATGTCAATTAAGAAAATAGCGGAACAGGTTGGAGTATCGCCTTCTACGGTTTCCAGAGTGTTGGGAAATCCCAATTATCATTGCTCCTCCGAAGAATTGCGTGATAAGATATGGAAAGCAGCGATTGCAATGAACTATACACCAAATCAGGCGGCTAGAAATTTGCGATTGAAAAAGGAAAATGACGAGGAGAAACTATATTACATCAATATACTTATGACACGTATGGATCTTCAACAAACAGACCCATTTTATTCGGAATTGTTGCGTGTTGTGGAAAGTGAAATACATAAGTACAGTTGTATTCTAACAAAAATATGGTATGAACCATTTTTTTCTAATGATAGAAAATGTTGTGGAATTAAGGCAAAAGAAAGTGTTGAGAGGCTTTATGCGGAGACAGATGGAAAAAATGATGGCTTGATCATTATTGGAAAATGTAGTTCGGATGCATTGGATTGCTGGACGAAGAAATATAAGAATATTGTCTCTATTAACCGTAATTCCACAAACTATCAAGTGGATGAGGTATTGTGTGATGGTAAAAAAATAGCATCTATTGCAGTAGAACACTTAGTATCTTTGGGGCATAAAGAAATCGGTTATGTGGGACAATGTCATAAGGATGCTAGGTACAAAGGCTTTTTAGGTACATTGCAGAAATATAATTTAGATGTAAATCCCCATTGGGTTGTTGAGGCAGAGGCTATGGAAACGGCGGGATATGAGGCAATGGAACGATTTGAAAAAATGGAAGAGCAGCCTACAGCCATTTATTGTGCCAATGACATTATTGCAGTCGGCTTATTAAAATTTATGAAAAAGGGTAGACGAAGATTTTATACGCCATCTGTAATAGCCAGTGATGATATTGAGGCAGCGCAGAATTGCAGTCCTATGTTGACTACGGTTAGTCTGCCTAAGGACGAAATGGGGAAATTTGCATTATTTTTACTTGTAGACCGTATGAAAGGCGGGCATAAAGTAGTAACAAGGCTGGAACTGGAAGGAAAACTTATGCTTCGAAATAGTTGTACGGTATTGCAAGACAACAATTGGAGTGATTATTGTATTTGAGTAGTAATGTACAGAGTGAAAGTGTCTAACCAAAAGAAATATTTTTAGCCAGTTTGTGTCTGTTTTGGGAAAAACATTTATTGGGAAATTAGGATTGTAAAAGTTTATAGTTCCATTGAAATTGAAAAGGGAGGCGGTAGTGCCTCCTTTATTACTATATAGGAAAGAAGAGTGAATTTCTTTTGCGTGGATCAAATTGTTACTGTTCACAGTTAGGTGTTTTCGGTATCGAAAATACCGTATAAAAGTTTATCGTGTGTAGTTTTGGGCAATTTTTTATGCGTAGCATTGCTCAAAACCGTTACTGTCGTACTAGGGTGTGGACAGTAACAGTAAGTCCCTTGTGGGTGAGGGATATAGGGAGTTGAAGTGGACTTGTCCATCTTGTTCTGTTATACTAAAAGTAATAGCAGGAAGGAGCGAGTTTATATGGGTGTATATTTTAATCCGAATAATGGAAGTTTTACCAAAGATAGAAATTATAAAATATATATAGATAAAACTGGATTATTGGAGTATTTGAATGAACAGCTTGAAACTCCGAAAAACTGTATTGCAGTAAGTCATGCAAGGCGCTTTGGCAAATCCCATGCTGCAGGAATGATTGATGCGTATTACAGTCTTGGCTGTGATTCTACCAAGCTTTTTGAGAATACGCAAATTGCAAAATGTGCTGACTTTAAGAAGTATATGAACAAATATAATGTAATCCACCTTGACATATCCTCTTTTTGGGATTTCTATAAAGAAAATCTAGTTGAGAAAATCATAGAATATGTTTACAAGGATTTTAAAAAAGATTTTGGAGAGGAATTGGATTACGAGGACAGTTTTAGCTACGTGTTGATGGCTATTTATCAAAAGACAAACATTCCTTTTGTGATTATTATAGATGAATGGGATTGTGTCATCCGAAACAGTAAGGACAAGGATTTGATTCATAAGTATTTGCAGTTTCTTCACTCTCTGTTTAAATCAGAAGAATCAAAATCCTTTTTAGCATTGGCATATATCACTGGCATTTTACCAATTAAGAAGATAGAGGACGAATCTGCACTGAATAACTTTAAAGAGTATACCATGTTAAAATCCAAACCTATCACAGAGTATTTTGGATTTACGGAGGCAGAAGTAAAAAATCTGTGTGAGGAATGTGATATGGATTTTGAAACCGCAAAGGCATGGTATAATGGATATTTGATAGATGGAAGACATATGTATAATCCTAATTCAGTAGTGCAGGCTATGATAGATCGAGATTTTGATTCATACTGGAAGAATACTTCCTCCTTCGCATCCATCAACACTTTCATCACTATGAATTATGCAGGATTAAAAGATGATGTTTTGACAATGTTGATGGGCAGAAAGGTTCCGGTGAATACCCTTACTTTTCAAAATGATTTCTCCACGATAGCATCAAAAGATGATGTATTAACGGCACTGATTCATTTGGGATATTTAGGATACGATGCGGACAGAAATAGTGCGTATATTCCAAACTATGAAGTTGCGACCGCTTTTAATGCGGCATTACAGATTGGAGCATGGAGCGAAATTGCAAAAACCATTTCCAGATGTGATGAATTGCTGATGGCAACTATTGACGGGGAAGCAGAAAAAGTGGCAGAAATCATCGAACTTGCACATGAAACGTATACGTCTGTGTTGAACTACAATGATGAAAATTCTTTAAGCTGTGTGCTTACCATGGCATATTTTACCGCACCGGGCTATTATGAAATTATTCGCGAACATCCTGCTGGAAAGGGCTATGCAGACTTTATATTTAAACCAAGAGCGAACGCAGGTTGGAGGCCGGCAATGGTAGTGGAACTAAAATATAATCAATCTGCAGATACCGCAATTAAGCAGATTAAGGAGAAACGATACCAAGGAACCTTGTCTGGTTATCATGATAAGATTCTTTTGGTTGGCATCAATTACGATACAGAAGGGAAAGATAAAAAACATCATACTTGTGTGATAGAGGAATATCAAGAGTAATTGAGAAAAACTAGCGCTTGGAACAAAATGGAGAAAAATATGATTACAAAATATAAGTATAAATCAACGCAACCATATAGTTTGCATGATATGGTTGTGAATAAAATTACTCACACAAAAGATTCGATTCAGTTGATTTTTGACGAAGGATACGAGAGTATGCAAGAACCTTATCAACAAATAAAGGGAAATATCAATATCCAAGGTGTAGATTTTGATTTTGTATCAGTACTGCTATTAAGTAAAAATGGTAAATATGGAAAGTTTCAGGGATATAAGTTATCCTTAGATCATTTTTTGGAAAAATTCAAAACGTATGCATTTGAAATTGTAGATGAGTTATATGGATATAATATGGTAGAATATAGTGGATTTCTATCCACGCCGGATTGTGAGGATTTTATAGAACTGTCCTTATCAATTTATCATTTTGGAGATATTGTATACGAAACGGAAGAAGAGATATAAAACTTTTATAGTGTTATGAGCAAGTAGCAGAGCGGATTGCGAATATCCGCTTGAGAACATAGATAAGGATGAGTTTAGATGGAAATTCAGATACCGGAAAAGGTAGATTTTATTTTAAATTTGCTTCATGAAAATGGATATGAAGCATATGCGGTAGGTGGTTGCGTGCGTGATGCTATGCTTGGCAGAGAACCACAGGATTGGGATATTACCACCTCTGCACAGCCAGAGCAGGTAAAGGCATTGTTTGAGCGAACCATAGATACAGGAATACAGCATGGAACGGTTACGGTTATGCTTGGCAAAGAGGGATTTGAAGTTACCACATATCGCATTGATGGAGATTATGAGGATGGCAGACATCCCAAAGCGGTTCAATTTACTAATGATTTGCTGGAGGATTTACGCCGCAGAGATTTTACCATCAATGCAATGGCATACAGCAGAGAGACAGGTGTGGTAGATGCATTTGACGGATTGGGAGACTTGCAGCGACAGGTAATTACGTGTGTAGGAGACGCAAAAGAACGTTTTAGTGAGGATGCACTCCGAATCTTGCGTGCGGTACGTTTTGCCGCACAATTGGATTTTTCTATAGAGGAACATACAATGGAGGCAATTCGTGAGAAAGCACCTACGCTGAAAAAAATCAGTGCGGAACGGATACGGGTAGAATTGGACAAATTGATTTGTTCGGATCATCCGGATCATTTGCTTTTAGCACAAGAATTGGGTATTACAGCGGTGGTACTTCCAGAATTTGATCGGATGCTTGCTACGCCACAACGACATAAACATCATCAGTATAATGTAGGGATACATTGCCTGAAGGCGATTGAGCATGTACAGGAAGCAGCAAAGAAGCAAGGGATTGGAGAAAAAGAATATTCGATTCTTTGCTGGACTGCATTGTTGCATGATGTGGGAAAACCTTCCTGTTTGACTGTGGATGAAGCTGGAGTGACACATTTTTATAAACATCCGACTGTGGGAAAAGATATGGCAAGGGGTATTCTTCGTCGCTTGCGTTTTGATAATTATACAGTGGATCTGGCTTGTCGTCTGATACAGTACCACGATGTGCAATTTTCTTCCAAAAAGGGGAAAATGCGCAAATTGATGAATATAATCGGAGTTGAATGGATGCCATATTTGTTCCTTGTGATACAGGGAGATATTTTAGCTCAAAGTGAATACCAAAGGAAAGAAAAGCTGGAGAATTTGGCACTGGCAAGAAAACTGTATCAGGAGGTTTTAGACGCAAAAGAATGTGTAAATCTAAAAATGTTGGATATCAATGGAAAAGATTTATTGGAAGATGGGTTTCAAAAAGGCAAATGTATGGGAGAAATCTTACAGTATTTATTAGAATGTGTAATCGAAAATCCAGAAAAAAATAAAAAGCAGGTATTACTGCAAATGGCAAATGAAACATTTAAACAGTATAAAGTGGATTGCGAATAGCATGGACTGCAAAAATAGAAAAAATCCCTTTTGGCAGATGCCAAAGGGGATTTTTTGTTCAATGGAACTATTACAAACTTCTTACCTTTTTTGGCATGAAGCAATGGGGACGTTCATACAATAGAAAGACAAACGGTTTTGTGCGTAGCACGAAGAGAGATTATGGAGGTAGAGTATGGACGACAAAATTAGGGAAGTAGTAGAGCAATATGAATTAAACATGAAAAATGTATATCGTGTTCGCGGTGCATATATTCTGGACACAGGGGAAGGATTGCGGATATTAAGGGAGTTTCGCAGTACAGAGCAAAAAGCAGAATTTGCACAAAATGTAAAAGAGGGGTTACGTGAGAGAGGATATCCTTATACAGACTTATATTTGCGGAACCGTGAGGGAAATTTGATTACAGAAAATGTAATGGGGAATCGATATGTTTTAAAACATTGGTTTATGGGCGAGGAGTGCAACTTAAAATCGGAAAAACAGGTTGCCCGGGCGGCAGAAAATTTGGGGAAATTACATATTATGATGCGTGGAATGACTACAGAGCCTATGACCTTTCAGGCGGATACTTTTGCTGAAACATTGATAAAACATAATCGGGAACTTCGGAGGGTACGGAGTTACATTCGGGAAAAAAAGCAGCGCAATGAGTTTGAATTGCTGTTTCTTTCTATTTTTTCAGAATTTTATCAGGAGGCAGAAGATGCCGAAAGCATGTTAAGTAATATAGATGGAAGTGTATTATATCAACAACTTAATACACAACAGACGTTATGCCATGGAAGTTATAATTATCATAACATATTATTTACGTCGGAAAAAATTGCAACTACAAGTTTTGAACGGGCACATTTGCAGTTGCAGGTAATGGATTTATACGATTTTATTCGTAAACTTATGGAAAAAAATAATTGGGATTTTTCATTATTGCAAACGGTATTGGACAATTATCAAAAAATTTGTCCAATTTCCAAGGAAGAAAAAAAGTTACTGTATATTTGGTTGATCTATCCAGAAAAATTTTGGAAAATTACAAACTTTTATTATAATAGCAAAAAAACATGGATGTCGGGAAAAAATATCGAAAAGTTGCAAGGTCTGCAGCAGCAGAAAAAACAACGAATGAGTTTGCTGGAAAAAGTGCCTGAAATTTTGCAGGTTTAAGGCAACGAGTTTTTGACTTTTACCCCTATCTATTGTATAATATTGCATGTCCGAGGCAATTGCCTTTGTGATGAAAATTACAGTGATGATTTTGTAATAAGATGGGAGAAAATGGCACGATAAGGCTGGGGTGAAAATGAAAAAACAAAAGAATAACTTTTTGATACTATTAGCAATCGTTGTAATGATGCCATTGCTGGCAAATGGATGCCAAAAGGGGACCACAAATCTGAGCCAGAGGACGGCAAATAATGCTAGTGATGATAGCGTGGAGCAGAGTGCGGTTGCAGTAGTAAAGCAGATGGATGCGGATGCCAAAACTGTTGTGTTACAAGATACGGATACACAGGAACAACAGACCTTTTCGTATAATGGTGCTACAACAATCTATAGTCGGAACAATGTGTCTATGGTTATGACACAGCTCTCTTGTGGCGAGATTGTAGAGGTTAGTTACGATGGATCAAAGAATTTGTTGACCAATGTACAGGTTGCAAAGGATGCATGGGAATATACAGATGTAAAAGGTGAGAACATTGACCGTACGGAACGTGATATTACGGTCTCTGGAAGAAAGTATCAATACGACAATACAGTTTCCGTGTTTTGCGAACAACAAAGTCTTGCTTTAACAGATTTAAATGAGCAGGACGAGATTACAATTCGTGGCATTGGTACAAAAGTACAGTCTTTTCAGATTACAAAAGGCCATGGATTCCTTCGATTAAGTGGACAGGATGCATTTATCGGTGGTACAATTGAAGTGGATCAGAGTATCTTCATGAATGTACAGGAAGATATGTTGCTTACCGTTAGTGAGGGCGAACATACAGTAGTTCTTCGTAACGGTAAATTAGAAGCAGTAGAAAAAGTTACAGTACAAAAGGATCAGGAGACTCTTTTGGATTTAAGCAAGTATGAACCGATTCAAGAAAAGGAAGGAAAAGTAAAATTTGTAGTGACTCCTTCCGGAGCAGCATTATATATCAATGGAAAACAACGTGATGTCAACCGAGTGCTTACACTTACCTATGGAAATTATAATGTGAGCGTAAGAGCAGATGGATATCAGGATTATACTGGCATTTTGCATGTGCAAAAGAGTACGGGAGCTTATCAGACTATTTATGTGGACTTGGCAGAAAAAGTGGAAAATGTACAGGAAACAAAGGCACCGGCAGTTACGTCGGTGATGCCGACACAGGCAGAAACTACAAGTCAACCAACACCTACGACGATCATTGCGACAGATGCACCGAGTGTAACAAAAGCACCGGATAAGGAGCATACGATTACAGTAAAAGAGCCAGCGGGAGCATCGGTTTATGTCAATGGTATTTACCAGGGAGTTGCGCCAATTACCTTTACGAAGGTATTAGGAAATGCAACGATTACCCTTGCGAAAGATGGGTATCTTACAAGAAGTTATTCGGTCAATGTGTTGGATGATGATAAAGATGTGAATTATAACTTTGCTGCATTGATAGCAGAGTAAATATAAGAAAAAAATTTTAGGAGGAATACGAATGGAATACAAGAGCATTTATGAATCATGGTTAGAAAACCCATATTTTGATGAAGCAACTAAGAAAGAGTTGGAGTCTATTAAAAACGATGAAAATGAAATTAAGGAGCGTTTTTACAAGGATCTTGAATTTGGTACAGCAGGATTGCGTGGTATTATTGGTGCAGGAACCAACCGCATGAATGTTTATACAGTTCGTAAGGCAACACAGGGTCTTGCAAACTATATTAATAAGAAGGGCTTTGGTAACCAGGGTGTGGCGATTGCATTCGATTCCCGTCGCATGTCTCCTGAATTTGCAGATGAAGCTGCATTGTGTCTTGCTGCAAATGGCATCAAGGCATATGTATTTGAGTCACTAAGACCTACTCCTGAATTATCTTTTGCTGTTCGCCAATTAAAATGTATTGCTGGTATCAATATTACAGCTAGTCATAACCCACCAGAATATAATGGATATAAAGTATACTGGGAAGATGGTGCACAGATTACACCACCTCATGATGGCGGTATCATGGCTGAAGTAAAAGCTGTAACAGATTACAATACCGTAAAGACAATGGATAAGGCAGAAGCACAGGAAAAAGGGCTATATGAAACCATTGGAGCTGCAATTGATGACAAGTATATGGAAGAATTAAAGAAGCAGGTTATTCACTGGGATAGTATCAAAGAAGCACAGAAGGATCTTAAAATTGTTTATACGCCACTTCATGGAACTGGTAATATTCCTGCAAGACGTGTATTAAAGGAAATTGGATTTGAAAATGTATATGTGGTACCAGAACAGGAATTACCGGATGGAGAATTCCCAACTGTAAGTTATCCAAACCCAGAAGCAGCAGAAGCGTTTGAGTTGGCATTGAAGCTTGCAAAGGAAAAAGATGCAGATTTAGTATTGGCTACGGATCCGGATGCAGACCGTTTGGGTGTGTATGTTAAGGACACAAAGTCTGGTGAATATATTACATTGACAGGAAATATGTCTGGATGTCTTTTGGCAGATTATGAAATCAGCCAGAGAAAGGAAAAAGACGGAAAGCTTCCTGAAGATGGTGCATTAATTAAGACAATCGTAACGTCTAATATGGCAGATGCCATTGCAAAATATTATGATGTGAAGTTGATTGAAGTGTTAACAGGATTTAAGTTTATCGGACAACAGATCTTAGGTTTTGAGCAGTCTGGAAAAGGAACTTACTTATTTGGATTTGAGGAAAGCTATGGTTGTTTGATTGGAACACATGCGAGAGATAAGGATGCAATTGTAGCTACAATGGCACTTTGTGAGGCAGCAGCTTACTATAAGACAAAGAATATGACATTATGGGATGCTATGGTTGCTATGTATGAAAAGTATGGTTTCTACAAGGATGGTATTAAGGCAATTGGATTTGAAGGAATTGCAGGATTAGAGAAGATTCAGAATATTATGACAACACTTAGAGAAAATACACCTGCTGAGATTGCTGGTTACAAGGTATTGTCCGCAAGAGATTATCAGGCAGATACCATTAAGGATATGGCTACTGGTAATGTTACACCTACAGGATTGCCTAATTCAAATGTTTTATATTATGATTTGAGTGATAATGCATGGTTATGTGCAAGACCTTCTGGAACAGAGCCAAAAATCAAATTCTACTATGGTGTAGTAGGAGATTCTTTGGAGGATGCAGATGCGAAATCTGCGGCTATGGCAGATGCTGTTGAAAAGATGATTAACGAGATGCTATAATATCAGGATAACAGAGTACGGATCAGTCCGTAGGTATTATGGCTAGTATATACCAAGAGGAAAAGAACTGCCGCTTTTAGTGGTGGTTCTTTTGCTAAAATTGGGTAATAGTTTGGTTGTCTGAATTGTTACATGTTGCAGTGCAACAAAGGAGAAATGATGAAATGGATTTACCAGCATATAAAGATGAAACGCAGGAATGGAATCATGCATTATTACTGTATGATTCTGCATTGAAAGAGATTGATACAAAATTACAGATTTTAAGTAATGAATTTAAACTAGAACATAAATATAACCCAATTGAACATATTACATCGCGCATTAAATCTATGGAAAGTATTGCAAAGAAGATTCGAAAAGATGGACGGGAATTGACGGTAGAAAATATTGTGCGTTATGTAAATGATGTGGCAGGGATACGTGTGATCTGTTCATTTACTTCGGATATTTACCGTATAGCAGATGCGATTGCAAAACAGTCAGATGTAAAAGTTTTAAAGGTGAAGGATTTTATTGTGAATCCGAAACCAAACGGATATCGAAGTTATCACATGATTGTAGCAATTCCGATTTTTTTGTCCGATAAAGTGACGGATACAAAAATAGAGATTCAGATACGGACGATTGCTATGGATTTCTGGGCAAGTTTAGAACATAAAATATATTATAAATTTGAGGGGAATGCACCAGAACATATTCGTGAGGAATTGCGCGCCTGTTCTGAAATTACGGCAACACTGGATAAGCGTATGCATGAATTGAATGAAGAGGTAAAGCATATTAGCAATCCAAATGGTTATGTAGATTATACATACTATAGTACAGGAACGATTAAAGAAGAATATTACGGAACGTTGGCGGATGATTCAAATACAGCTTCTAAAGAAAAAATAGAAGAAGATATACAGGAAGTAATCGAGAATCCATTCGCCTTGCGATGATAGATAGGCTGACAAATAACTAGAGTGTAAATATGAAAAATACACGAGGTTCAAAATAGATATTTTCTATGATTAAACGAGTCCCCACTCACTTCTATTGCATAGAGCAATAGTGGTGGGTGGGGACTTGTTTGTATCAGGTTGGGTGCAAGTTCTTTCTGCTACGCTGTGATGGCAGCGAACCTGTTTAGGAGCAAGTGGCGGATCCTATTGCGAATACTCGCTTGACGGTTTTTGAAAGTAGAAATCTTATCTATAGAAACGTATCCGCTTATTTACTTACAGTAATTTTTACTTTTTTCGATAGTTTGCTCTTGTCAGTTGTCTTTATGGTAATGGTACAAGAGCCTTTTTTGATTCCAGTTACTTTCCCGGAGGCGCTTATTTTTGCAATTTTCTTATTGCTGGAAGTGTATTTCAAGGCTTTTTTCGTGGAATTAGATGGAGAAACGGAGGCATGAAGCTGAACGGATTTCCCTACCTTTACATGGAAAGAAGTCTTTTTTACAATAATTTTTTTTACAAGAATCTCTTTTGGTGTTATGGTTATCTTTTTGGTACACGAGTAAACACCATCTGCGGAAATGGCTGAAATTGTTGTCACACCAGGCTTAACACCTGTAATGGTACCATCTTGTGCAACCTTAGCAATTTTGGTATTACCGCTTTTCCAAGAAAAAACAGTCTGTTTAAATTGCGCCATATCTTCATCTGTGAAATTTACAGGAAGAAGGGTTGCTTTTGTTTTAGAACCTTCCTTTAAGGTGGAAGACATGGAAAGGTTAATGGATTTTTTTACTGGTGTTGGTGTGCTTGTCGGTGTGGGAGGTGCACTTTTTTGTACAACAAGATAAGTTCCTGGAGCATAAGCATAAAATTCATAATGTTGTTCATCTAATGCATTTCCCTGGCATACGCCATCAATTGTTTTTAAGTTAGGTGTATAGTATACACATACATTAGAAGCGGAATAATTTGGTGGCAAGGACAGTTTGGTCTTTAATGGACGATCTGTATTAAACGTAAAATCGGTTACATCAAAGAAAAAAGCATAATAAGAAGCAACGGGTGAAATACTGTCTAATACGGCAGAGATTTCAGATTCGGTTCTTAATCTGGCAGTAGGATTTACATGGTATCCATAGGATTGCCCTGTAAGGTCAATGGTAAGTTGTGTTTCAAAGGTATCAAAGGTAATGTTTGTAGACAAATCCATTGTGTTTTCATTTCCTTTTTTTTGCCATTTTGCATAAAGCGTTATATTATCTTTGATGCGTTCCGCACTAAAAAATTCGTTTGTTAATGTTGCATCTGTAAACCAGCCACGAAACCAGTAGCCATCTTTTTGTGGACTTGCTGGAAGTGTAATTGTGCGTCCTGGAGCAATGGAAGTGATTGGAGGAATATAGCTCCCTCCATAAGTTTCAAATGTAACCTGATAAAAAATAGGATTTGTACCATTTGTGTAAGTCACAGTACAATTGGTAGTTTTTCCATTGTAATAGGCGGAAATAATATAATCTCCTGGTTTTGTAAGAGTTAGAGAAGAGGTAAAAACATAATCATCGATTACTTGTGTGCTACCGTCTTCATACATAGCAGTCACAACAAAGTCTTGCTGTGACAATGTGGTAGGTTCTGTAATAGGAGTTCCTACATATTTCATAAATAATGTAGTCATAGTTGGCGTAGTTGTTTCAGCCGCATAGGTAATGGTTTGGTAGGAACAGTTAGGTAAAAAGGATAAGAAACCAGTTTCTAATATAAGTGCTCCGATGCAAAAACTACAGAAGATTTGTTGTAAGAATTGGTGTTTTAATTTGTTCATAAACATTCCCCCTTGAATTTTTGATTGTTTTAACCCTTTAGAATAATGACTTTTCAAATATATAGGAGCCACAGCTCACAGGTATGTGAGCTGTAACACATAAGTTTCCCCCTCTTTATGCATCTGAAAATATCTATAAAAATTTTATAGTTTTGCTAAAATAGATGCCAATGATGTAGAGGCAGATTCACCACTCGAATATTCTGTTGGAACATCAGATAGATGTTCTACCACGTCTTCCCCTTCTTTATTATTATCGGCTTGTTTCATGCTTAAGCTGATTTTTCCATCTGTAATTTTAATGATTTTTACAGTAACAGTGTCCCCCTCGTGAATGACTTCCTTTGGAGATTGTAAATGTCTTCCACATATTTCAGAAATATGAACCAAGCCGGATAAGCCGTCTTCTAATCTTACAAAAGCACCATAAGGAACAATTTTTTCTACAATACCTGTTGTGATAATACCTGTTTGCAAAGCGGAAATTTTTTCCTGTTTATCTGCAACAGCTTTATTTTGTAAGACTCTTTTTGCGGAAAGAATTAGTTTGCTTTTTGCTTGGTCTACTTCGGTAATGATGACATCTAGTTGCTTTCCTGCAAATAGGGAAGTATTCTCAATGTGTTCGGTAGAAATTTGCGAAATAGGAATAAAGCCTTGTATGTTTTCGATATAAGTAATAAGTCCGGCAGGAACCGTTTTTGTAATGTGTGCCTTGTATATTTTTTCTGTTTCCATTGCTTCTTTTAATTTATCCCAGGACAAAATAGCATCTGCTTCTATAATAGAAAGAACTACATCTCCGTTTTCATTTTCTTCTGAAAGCACAATTGCCGAAACCACATCGCCAATTTGATAATTTTGTGAGACAGAGAAATTAGGGTCCTTGCTAATTTCTTCTGTTGGAATAAAACCATCTGTAAAGTATTGAATGTCTAAAGTAATTCCTTCGTCGGAAATGGCAAGAATGGTTCCAGAAAGTAAATCACCTTCTTTAATTGTGCGAAAAGACTGATTTAATATGTCTTCGTAGTCCTTCATGCTTTCGGAAACAGTTGCAGTTTCTTCTATATTATTAGTAGCAATTGTTGTAGTAGAGTTTTTTTGATCGTTATTTTGTTTTGTCATAGAAAATACCTCCTAGTTAAATATGTGATGATGTTAGGTTTGAAAATCCATAATCACAGTCTGTACGCTTTCACACTAGGCTCAAAAATACTTCGCCAAGTGTTCAATGTGTATTCATGTCAGGCGTTAGCCCGATAGAAATGATTGTAGAAATTGCACTTAGCCTGTCAGCAGTCATGTGTAATTTCCACAATCATTTCTGCCCGGCTGAACTGTTACAAAATATGAATAAAATATGAACATTTAAGTATTTGTGGATTTTTATGGGAAACAGAAATAATAATTACATTTTTTGTGGACAGAAAAGAAAAATAAAGCTTTGCTAGTGCGTGGATAAATGCTTTATTTTTACGGTTTAAAAACGTTTTTTAACACGATTAAGAAAGTCCCCCACTTCTATTTTACTGCATATATTTCTCATAAAAGCCCCCAAATTTCCTATCAATTTAATTATTATTATAACCTTTGGATGGAAACCAGGCAAGAAAATTACGTCAATGCAAAGAAAATTCCATAAAATACCCTCTAAATAGAAAAAATGACGATGGACGACACGGAAAAATCACAAAAACCAAAATGATTTATGCAAAATATAACAAAACGGCATACAAAATATGGAAGGTAACTATAAAAAATAACCAATAGGAAAGAAAAAACGTATTGACAAAAGTTTCATTTTGCGTTACTATATATGTAGTTTTTATGAACAGTATTTTAAGGAATTTGGAGAAAATTGTAAATGAGTAAAAATGTACAGAGCCTCGGCAGAGGGGCAGGAATTTTGCTTCCAATCAGTAGCCTTCCATCTAAGTATGGTATAGGAACTTTTGGGCAGGAAGCGTATCGATTTGTAGACCAGTTGGTAGATGCACAGCAAACTTTTTGGCAGGTGCTTCCAGTAGGACCAACTAGCTTTGGGGACAGTCCATACCAATCATTTTCTGCGTTTGCAGGAAATCCATATTTTATTGATTTGGAATACTTGGTACAAGAAGGATTGTTAACAAAAGAAGATATAGAGAGCAGAGAATGGGGAGTAGAACCTTCCGATGTCGCTTATGCTACTATATATAACAATCGTTTTGATGTGTTGAGAATTGCTTATAAAAATAGTAAACATAAAGACACAGAAGAATATGCAGAGTTTTGTGAAAATAATACATATTGGCTTGATGATTATAGTTTTTATATGGCATTGAAAAATAAGTTTGACAACAAGGCATGGAGTGATTGGGACGAAGATATTAAGTTCCGTGAGCAGGATGCGTTAGACAAATATCAGAAAGAATTACAGGATGATATTGATTTCTGGAAGTTCTGTCAGTTTAAATTCTTTGCACAGTGGATGGACTTAAAGGAATATGCCAATGAAAAAGGCATTCAGATTATTGGAGATATTCCACTTTACGTATCTATGGACAGTTCAGATGTCTGGGTACATGGCAGATTATTTGAATTAGATGAACGCAAAAATCCAATCAATGTAGCTGGTGTTCCTCCGGATTGTTTCTCTGAAACAGGACAAAGATGGGGAAATCCATTATATGATTGGGATGCCATGGAAAAAGATGATTTTACATGGTGGCGTGAGCGTATGAAAGCAAACGCAGCGTTATATGATGTGATTCGTATCGATCACTTTATTGGGGTCGTTCGATATTATAGAATTCCAAGTGAATGCCCAACTGCTATGGAGGGAGCTTGGAAGAAGGGACCTGGAAAGAAACTTACCGATGCAATCAAAGAATCAATTGGGGAATCAAAGATTATTGCAGAGGATTTAGGTTTAGTAGTACAGAGTGTTCGTGACTTGATGGACGAGACTGGCTGGCCAGGTATGAAGATTATGCAGTTTGCATTTGATGGTTCGAATACAAACAGCAACTTACCTCACACATATACAAATAGCAATGTATTAGTATATGGTGGTACACATGACAATGAAACTTTAGCAGGTTTCTTTGAAAATGTGGACGAAGAAGATATGGAATATACTTACAAATATTTGGGTGTTTCTTCAAAAGAAGAAGTTCCTCGTGCAATTATTCGTGCTGCGTATGCATCAACAGCAGATGTTGCAATTATGCAGATGCAGGATGTACTTGAGTTAGACAATACAGCACGTATGAATTTACCTTCTTCAGTTGGACAAAACTGGAGATGGAGATTACTTCCAGGGCAGTTTACAGAAGAACATATGGATTGGCTGAAGGAATTAGCAGAAACATATGGAAGAGAGTTGGACAAGCCAGAAGTCGAAGAAGAAGAGACTGAGGCTGAGGAAGAATAAAACAATATCTAATGGGATTATAATATACGCAGTGTATATTTATAATAATAAATTATATTTATAAGAAAGAGGTAGAAGGTTATGAAGAAAAGAACAAAAATTGTAGCGTTACTTATGGCTATGGTCCTTGTTATGGGGTCTATGACAGCATGTGGAGACAAGAAGAAAGATGATACTGCATCATCAGATAACAACAAAACACAGCAGACAGAAAAGGTTACACTTACTGTTTGGGCACCACAGGAAGATCAGAAGGTTTATTCTGAAGTAAGTGATGAAAAATTACTTAAGTACATGTGTGACGAATTCAACGCAGCACATCCAGAATGGGATATTACATTCAAGTATGCAGTATGTAGTGAGGCAGATGCTAAGACACAGGTAACAAAGGACGTTGCAGCAGCAGCTGACGTTTATATGTATGCAGGTGATCAGGTTCAGGCATTGGCAGATGCTGGTGCACTTCTTCCAATCGCTGATCAGCAGTTAACAGATGTTAAGGCAAACAACGAAGAAAACGCTTTAAGTGCTGTAACAATTGATAATAAAGTATATGGTGTTCCATTTACACCAAATACATGGTTCTTATACTATGATAAGAGCAAATACAATGAAAATGATGTTAAGTCATTAGATACAATGTTAGCTAAGGATCTTGGAAAGTGTCAATACAACTTTGCTATGGATTTAGATAACAGTTGGTACATTGGTGGTTTCTTTGCTTCTTCAGGAACAAAGATTTTTGAAAGAGTAAATGATAACACTTGCAAGAGTGAAATCAACGATGAAAAGGGATTAGGAGCTGCTAAGGCAATCTTATCTCTTGTTCAGAACAAGAAAGTATTATGTGATGATGACAGCCAGGCTGCTATGTCAAATGCAAAGAAGGGTAACTGTGCTGCATTCTGTAGTGGTACATGGAGTGCTACTGCTGCAAAAGAGGCATATGGTAAGAATTATGCAGCAGCTAAGCTTCCTGCAGTTACAATCAATGGTAAGGAAGTTCAGTTAGATTCAGTTGGTAGTTATAAATACATCGGTGTAAACCCTAACACAAAGAATGCTCAGGCAGCTCAGGCATTAGCTATTTACTTAGCATCTGAAGATTGCCAGTTAGCTCGTTTCAAAGCTAGAGGCGTATCTCCTACATGGGCAGCTTTAGCTGATCAGGTTAAGGATGATGTTGCTACAGTAGCTCAGTCAGAACAGCTTCAGTATATGTATATTACACCACTTGACAAGACATTTAATAACAACTTCTGGCCAACAATCGATTCTCTTGGTAAGGGAATGCTTAACAAAGAAACTACTGAAAAGAACTTACAGAAACAATTGGATCAGGTTGCTAAGAGCATGGTTACAGATCTTACTCAGAAATAATTTATAATTTAAAGTAGAAATATTTAATTATATTTCAAAATGATTTCCCTACTCGTGAGGGTAGGGAAATTGTTTTGCAAAATTAAAATTTTCGCAGATATATAAGTATACTTACATAGGTTTGCGTAAAATCATAAAGGTCTTTACACACAGTGTGGAGCAACATTTTAGAATGAGATGTTTCGTCTACACTTAGGCCATTACGGTTGAGTATAAACGAAACATCTTATTGAAAAGGTAAGGAGGAAACAACAGAAATGAAAAAGCTTTTTGATGGAATTAAGCAAGGCTTCAAAAATGTATTTGGTCTGTTAAAAGATGCATGGGAATATGGAAATTTATGGACCAGACTTTCATTCCTTGTTATGGGTGTTGGTAACATCGCAAGAAAACAGATTCTAAAAGGTATTATCTATCTTGCAATGGAATTTGGTTTCATCTTTTACATGATTATGTTTGGTGTAACAGCCTTAAGTCATTTTGGTGACTTGGGAACAAAGACACAGGGAATGGTGCTCAATGAAACAACAGGTGTATATGAAACTGCACAGGGAGATAACTCCATGCTGTTATTGTTAGCAGCGGTAGTTGCTTTATTTATTATTGTATTCTTTGTTGTAATGTGGTACAAGAATGTGAAAAGTGCATATCGTACCCAGTTGAACAAAGAAATGGGCAAGAAGAACAATACATTTTTAGAGGATTTTGCAGATTATCTTGATATGAAATTACATTTTACAATGTTATTTATTCCTATCATGAGTGTCTTAATATTTAATATATTGCCATTGTTCTATATGATTTTGATTGCTTTTACAAACTTTGACAGATCGCATCAGCCACCAGGAAATTTGTTTGACTGGGTAGGTTTTAGAAATTTCCAGGTAATGTTGAATTTCGATGGTATTATTGGACAGACATTCTGGCCAATTTTAGGATGGACTTTCGTATGGGCAATCTTTGCTACATTCCTTAACTATATTTTTGGTATGTTGCTTGCTATTATTATTAACCGCAAGGGTACAAAATTTAAAGCAATGTGGAGAACATTCTTCGTACTTACCATTGCGATACCACAGTTTGTATCTTTATTGTTAATGAGTCATATTTTAGCAGATAATGGACCTTTGAATGGTTTGTTGATGAATTTACATTTAATAAAGAGTCCGATTCTGTTCTTGTCAAGTAAGACAATTGCCAGAGTTACAATTATCATTGTAAACCTTTGGGTAGGTATGCCGTATACCGTATTGACAACAACAGGTATTTTACAAAACATTCCTTCAGACTTGTATGAGTCTGCAAAAGTAGATGGTGCAAACTCCGTTACTATTTTTTGGAAGATTACACTTCCATACATGTTGTTTGTAACAACACCAAAGTTGATTACAGATTTCGTTGGTAACATCAACAACTTCAATGTTATCTTCTTCTTGTCGCAGGGTGGACCAAAGACAACAAAGTATTACCATGCCGGTTATACTGATTTGTTGGTAACATGGTTGTATCAGTTGACAGTAGAGTCTATGGATTACTGTTATGCATCTGTAATTGGTATTTTTGTATTTATTATTTCTGCTACATTGTCATTGATTACATATAGAAATACTGCATCATATAAAGACGAGGAGGGATTCTCATAATGCAAAAGAAAGAAACAGGTTCTATGAAAAGAAACCGCTTTATTGCAAACACGATTGTTCATGTTATATTAGCAATTTTATCGATTATTTGGTTGTTCCCAGTTGTATGGATTGTATTAGAATCCTTTAATGCAAATCCGGATTCAGGTTCAGACCGCTTTTTCCCGACAGCATTTGGGTTACAGAATTATATTCAATTATTTACAGAAACCGATCAGTTCTATTTTGTTAAATGGTTTATGAATACATTGTTAGTTGCCATTGGTACATGTTTGCTATCTACATTCTATGTATTATGCGTATCCTACGCATTGTCAAGACTTAGATTTAAAGGTCGTAAAAAATTGATGAATATTGGTTTGATTTTGAATATGTTCCCAGCGTTCATGTCTATGATTGCTGTATACTATATTTTAAAAGGTATTGGTTTTTCAGAATCATTGATATCTTTAGTGTTTGTATATTCGTCCGGACAGGCATTACAGTACCATATTGCCAAGGGATTCTTTGATACAATTCCTAGAGCGGTGGATGAGGCTGCTTGGATTGATGGTGCTACTAGATTCCAGGTGTTTTATAAGATTACGGTGCCATTGTCTAAACCAATTTTGATTTATACTGTATTGACATCATTTATGGCTCCATGGATCGACTTTATTTTTGCGAAGATTATCCTTGGTACAAATTACAATAAATATACAGTTGCCATTGGTATGTGGACAATGATGAGTAAAGAGTACATTCAGACTTGGTATGGTCGTTTTACGGCTGCTGCTGTAATTGTATCTATTCCAATTTCATTGTTATTCCTCTTCATGCAGAGATACTATGTGGAAGGTATGTCCGCAGGTGCTGTAAAGGGTTAATGAATATTGTTTGCCTTTTGGCAAAATTTATAAAGGGGCTGTTGTATGGAGGCATACAGCAGTCCTTTTTGGCTCTATAGGAAAGCCGATTTTATAGAACCGAAAATAATTGCGTGGGTGCGCCGTAATTTGTAAAAAGGTAATTTAAGGGGGAAGGTTATGATACATTGGAGAAAAATCGGAAGACGCTTTTTGGCATGTAGTATGGTGTTAGTATTGTTAAGTGGATGCGGAAAAGGAAGTACCAATACAAAGAAGCAAGAGGATACCGATAAAAAAAGCTCATATAAATATGAGCAGGAATTGGCAATGGTTGATGATAATACAAGAAACTATTATGAAATTTTTGTCTATTCTTTTTATGATAGTGATGGAGATGGTATTGGAGACCTAAATGGTGTGACAAAAAAATTAGATTATATACAGGATATGGGATTTAATGGCATATGGCTAATGCCAATTATGCCATCACCAACTTATCATAAATATGATACAACAGATTATTGCAATATTGATGAACAGTACGGCACTTTGGATGACTTTAAAAAGTTGTTGGAAGAGTGTCACAAACGTGATATTCATGTTATTATTGATTTTATGATGAATCACACATCTACACAACATTCATGGTTTCAATCAGCCACAAAATATTTAGAGGGCTTAAAGAAAAACGAAAAACCATCAAAAAAAGCCTGTCCGTATTATGCTTACTATAATTTTGTACCCAAAAATCAAGTGAAAGAACAGACCTATTATCAGGTGGGTTCTACAGATTGGTACTATGAAGGTCAGTTTTGGGAGGGAATGCCCGATTTAAATTTAAAAAACAAAACAGTTCAGAAGGAATTGGAAAAAGCAGCTAAGTTCTGGTTGGATTTGGGTGTGGACGGTTTTAGACTGGATGGTGTAAAATACTTTACAAATGGTGAGGAAAGTAATATTAAAATACTCAAGTGGTTTAATGATTATGTAAAATCTCAAAAAAAGGATGCATATATTGTTAGCGAAGTATGGGATAATTATAATGTAGCAGCAGAATATTTGAAGAGTGGAATTGACAGTACTTTCGACTTTAGCTTTGGACAGTCAACAGGAGTGATTGTGTCTATGGTGAGACAAAGTCAATCAAAGGATGTAGGACAGAGTTTTGCAAATGCAATGTTAAATATTCAGGATATGACAAAAGAAGCAAATCCAAAGGCAACGGTCGCTGAATTCTTGACAAATCACGATACCGGACGAATGGCAAATATTCTTGTATCAGAGGAAAAGATAAAAATGGCATATGCATTAGAACTTTTTATGAGTGGAAATGCATTTGTATATTATGGAGAGGAAATTGCACTTACTGGTGCTGGAAAGGATGAAAATTTCCGTTCCCCTATGTATTGGTCTGCTACCGATCAAACAGGTATCACAGATGGGCCGAAAGATATGGATGAAATTGAAAATCGTTTTCCTTCTGTAGAGGAACAGCAAGCGGATGAAAATTCTATTTTAAACTTTATAAAACGATGTCTTCGTCTGCGAAATGAAAATCCAGAGATTGCCAGAGGTGAAATGGCTTTAATTCCAGAAGTAAAGGATGAGGCAATCTGTGCAATTACAAAGGAATATAAAGGCAGTAAACTCGTGATGCTTTATAATATGTCTACGGAAGAAAAGAAAGTGACGGTTAGCAAGGATACTTACAAGTATCAGGGAATTCGTGGGTATGCTAGTACAGATGGTAGTGAAGTCGCTTTATCGGATGATACGGTAACGTTGCCACCTTATTCTGTTGTAATATTAAAATAGAGGATTTGATAAAATGAAATTGGTAATTCAAAGAGTGACGCAAGCTTCTGTAGAAATAGCAGGAGAGTGTGTGGGAAAAATTGGAAAAGGCTATATGGTTTTGTTTGGGGCTGGAGCTGGTGATACAAAAGAAGTCGCAGACAAGCTGTTTGACAAGATGATTAAGCTTCGCATTTTTCAGGATGCAGATGGAAAGACAAATAAATCAATTGCAGATGTGGGCGGAGAGTTGTTAATTGTGTCTCAGTTTACTTTATATGCAAATTGCAAAAAAGGAAATCGACCAAGTTTTATGGATGCAGGTAAACCACAGGAGGCGGAAGAACTTTATGAATATTTTTTAAGGTTGGCAGAAGAGAAATATGGAAGTTGCCAGCATGGAGAGTTTGGCGCAGATATGCAGGTAAGTCTCTGTAATGATGGACCGTTTAGCATTATTTTGGATTCAGAAACACTTTAACCGAATCAAGTAAGTCCCCGGCTTTAATTGCAAAAAGCAATAAGTAGTGGGTGGGGATTTGCTTGTATCAGGGGGAGTGCAAGCTCCTCCTGATAAATTGTGGAGCAGTTATTTGGTTATGAGCAAGTAGCGAAGCGGATTGCGAATATCCGTTTGACGAAAGGAAAGGAAGAGAACCATGTCTTATACGGCTTTATATCGAAAATTTCGTCCAACCGAATTTGAGGATGTAAAAGGACAGGAACATATTGTGCGTACCCTCCGCAATCAGATTCGTGCAGGTAGGATTGGACATGCATTTTTGTTTTGTGGTACAAGAGGAACGGGTAAGACAACCATTGCTAAGATATTAGCCAAGGCAGTGAATTGCGAACATCCCATTGATGGAAGTCCTTGTAATACCTGTGCGACCTGTAAAGCAATTAATGAGCAGACTTCCATGAACGTGATTGAAATGGATGCAGCATCTAATAATGGTGTGGATAATATTCGAGAAATTGTGGAAGATGTACAGTATTCCCCTGCTCAGGGAAAGTATAAAGTATACATTATTGATGAGGTGCATATGCTTTCAACGGGTGCATTTAATGCGCTATTAAAGACGTTGGAGGAACCACCGGAATATGTTATTTTTATATTGGCAACGACGGAGGCACATAAAATACCAATTACCATATTATCCCGTTGCCAGCGTTATGATTTTCGGCGAATTACCATAGACGTAATTGCAGACCGATTAAAAGAACTTCTGGAAAAGGAAAATGTACAAGCGGAAGAAAAGGCAATCCGTTTTATTGCAAAAGCAGGAGACGGTTCTATGCGTGATGCATTGAGTCTTTTGGATCGCTGTATAGCATTTTATCTGGGAGAAGAATTAACCTATGATAAAGTGCTTGAAGTACTGGGTGCAGTGGACACAGACATATTTTCAGCATTGTTCCAATATGTGGCAGAGGGAAATGTAAGTGGATGTATGGAGATTTTGGAGGAACTGATTACCAGAGGTAGAGAGTTGACACAGGTAGTAATGGACTTTATCTGGTATTTGCGAAATTTATTGCTTGTAAAGACTTCTAAACAGGCAAGAGAGGTTGTGGATGTATCTTCTGAGCATTTTCCTGTGATGGAAAAGGAAGCGGAAATGGTGGAAGCAGATACGTTGATGCGCTATATTCGGGTATTATCCGAATTATCCAATCAAATACGATATGCTACACAGAAGCGTGTGTTGATTGAGGTTGCATTGATCAAACTTTGTAAACCAGCAATGGAGACCAATTATGACTCTATTTTGGACCGTATTCGTGTGTTGGAGAGGCAGATGGAAAACGGTGTGGTTGTAGCACAACAAACACCTGCACAAAACATACAATCCAAGCAGGAAGTAAAAGTGGAAAAGGAACCCAAAACAATAGAAAAATTGCAGAAAGCAATACCGGAAGAATTGCAGGGAGTTGCTAAAAACTGGGATAGAATCTGTGCGAATATGCCATCTAGTAGCAGAGCACTTTTGGTTGGTGCAATTCCTTCCGTTGGAGAAGGAAACAGTTTGCTTCTTTTGTTTGATGATGATGTACGTTGTTCTATGTTTGATAATGGAGAACATAAACAAGAACTAAAAGATGTCATTGAGAAACAATTACAAAAAGAAGTGGAAATAAATGTTAGGTGTATGGATAAACAAAATAGGGACGATGCCGATATTCTGGATTTAAGCAAATTTTCTAAAATGGAAATTGAAATCGAAGAATAAATGGTAACAGTTCTGCCTGGCGGAACAGCAACGAACGGTTACACATGACGCAAAGGAATAGTAGCAATGGGTTGCTATTTCAGAAAACATATTGTAATATAGTTCTAAGAGATGAATTGTATAATGGTTCAGCCAAGAAAAAGGGATTGTTCCTACTGTTTGTGACTGCTTATAGGTCAAGAGTGACGGAACAATGTTTCTATTTAGCAGATATGAAATAACAAAGTGTTCGTTATTGTTTAGAGGATATACTGTGTGAATATCCGGTACTTTATAATATTCTTGGTTAAACGATTATGAAAATGCATACATTTCTTCGAAAAAGAAAGGAGATATTAATAATGGCAAAAAGAGGTGGATTTTCAGGAATGCCTGGAAATATGGGAAATTTGATGAAGCAGGCACAGAAGATGCAGCGTCAGATGGAAGAAAAAACAAAAGAATTTGAAGAAAAGACATGGCAGGCAAGTGCAGGCGGTGGTATGGTAACAGTAGAAGTTAGTGGAAAAAAAGAAATCGCTAAAATTACAATTAAGCCAGAAGTTGTAGATCCAGACGATATTGAAACATTAGAAGATCTTATTATGGCAGCAACAAATGAGGCATATCGTTCTATGGAAGAAGAAACAGCACAGGCAATGGATAACATTACTGGAGGACTTACAAGTAGTTTTGGTAGCGGTTTCCCATTCTAATGCCAATCAATATAGTAACAATGCAATAGGCTAGCTACATTTTGTAGCTAGCCTATTTTGACACATAAAGGGATAGAGATGTCCGCTATTTTGCCTGGAATGAATTACATTCTGTATCTTCGCGTGTGTGAGTATTACAGTCGCATTTTGCTACATTGATTTTTTCCAATGTGCAGTAATTCTCTCCTGAAGCGTGATGTGTACATTCGTCAACAGAACATGCAATACAATGATTTGAAGCCATAATGCTACCTCCTTAAAAATAGTTTTATATTAAGTTTTCCCCAAAGGAAGAAAACAAGAAAAAGGAAACGGATTTGCATTGTTTTCTTTTGGCTTACTCTGTTAGAAATGTATTGTCAAACACCTATGTTTTGAAAATATAGACGTTTGACAATGGCATTTAAAGGATTACGGAGTAAAAAAGAAAATAACAAATCATAATAGTAGTATGTGGATTTTGCAAAATTTTATTCGAAACATTTTTAAAATGCCGTCCAGGATGTGAAAAAATATGCTATAATGAAAAGATGGCAATAAGAATTTTGAGTGTCCACTTTATCGAAAAAAGAGTTGGGCCGGAAAGAAGTGAGTATCGGTTATGGCATTGACAGAGGATTTAATAAAGCATAATACAACTGCAGCGGCATTTCGAAAGGGAAAACAGTTAGCTTCCACTGGTGCAGTAGAGGATTTGTTAATAGAAAGAGATGAACAGGATCAGGTACAATATATAAATGGAAAAGTGGCAGGAAACATAGAGGCGCATTATAAAGTATCGCTGGACTTTGATGAAAAACGTCAGGAGATTATTGCGACACATTGTGAATGCGAGGCATATCGAAGTATTCCGGGCTATTGTAAGCATATTGTAGGATTAGCTTTAGTAGCAATCGAAGAGGAAAAAAAGAAAGAAAAAGAAAAGTATCCGGTTGTGAATGATTTTATTGAATTTCTGGAAGATGTAGAAAAGATTCAAAATGAAAAAAAGACAGAAACAAAAGAGCAGCAACTTCGGCGCTTGCTTGGTATCGGAAGTGTAAAAAAGGGAATACAGGTGCCAAAACAACAATCGGATATAACGATAACAAAAATGTTAGATCGTTTGGCAAAGGATGTGCAGGACCACGTTTATCATGGAGTTCAGCAACAGGAAAAAGTGGAGATTGAGCCACATATTTATCGGGAAAATGGATATGGAAATTTGTGTGTTTCCTTTCGAATTGGTGGAAAGAAAAAATATGTGCTGAAATCGTTAGAGGAATTTGTAGGACTTATCGAAACAAGAGAGTATTTTTCTTATGGTAAAAATCTTTCCTTTGTACATGCAAGAGAAAACTTTGTTTCTACATCGCTTCCTTTGTTAGATTTTATTACTCGTTATGTAAATCTTAAGGGAAAAGGTCAGAGAAGGAGTTTTTATTATGGACCATCTACCAAGGAAATATCACTAAATGGATTATTGTTTGAACAATTAATTGGTGCAATTGAGGAATGTGCTGCTTTGCGTGGAGTGCAATGGAATGGCAATCATTATGAAACCATCTTAGGAGCCACAAGAGGGGAAAATTACTATTTGCAGAAAAAAAATCCAGACTTAGAGTTGCAATTAGAAAAGACAGAGGGTGGTGCGTATCTGGAATTTCCTGAAATGCAGATTATGCTTGGAACCACAGAAATTTTTATTGTAGATCATAATATGATTTATCATTGTAAAGAAGGATTTTGCAGGGATTTGCGTATTATATTTGAACAACTGTATAATGGCCGAATGCAAAGTTTATTTATTGCGGATGAGGATTTACAGAGTGTATGTGCTGCAATTATCCCTAAATTATCCAAGTATTTTCGTATAAGAGAAAAGTCCATTGCAATTGAAGAATATCAGCCGCCAGAAGCAGAGATTTATATGTACTTGGATGATGATGTGGAAATTGGTGTTACCTGTAGGGTGGAATGTCAATATGGTAGTCAGAAATACCGCATATTTGAAGAAACGGATTCTTCGGTTTATCGTGATGTAGCAAAGGAGGCAGCGTGTATCCAGCTTTTGGAACGTTACTTTGTACAAGCACGAAGAAAATACTCAGATTTTATGATTTTAGAAGAGGACAAATTGTATGCTTTATTGGCGGAAGGCATCGATGAACTGAATGAAATTGGGCATGTATTTGCGACGGAGGAATTTAAGAAAAATGGAATTCGTCAAACACCAAGTGTAGATTTAGGTGTGTCCATACAGAGCAATTTACTGGATTTATCTGTGCAGTCTGAGCAACTTCCCTATGCGGAATTAGATGCTATTTTAAATAGTTATAAATTACGTAAACGATACCATCGACTAAAGGACGGGCAATTTTTAGAATTGGAAGATTCTTCCCTTTCTGTATTATCAGAGCTGGCAGATGGACTGGAACTTACAGGGAAAGAATTGAAAAATGGAACGATACGCCTTCCAAAACATCGAGCTTTATTTGTAGATGCAGTGTTGCGTGATGCAGGGGAACAAGTGCATGTACATCGAAACCATTTATTTAAAGATTTGATACGAAATATCAAAAATGTAGAGGATAGTGACTATGAGATTCCACAGCAGCAATATGCGGTTTTAAGAAGCTATCAGAAAAAAGGATATCGTTGGCTACGGACGATACGAGAGTATGGATTTGGCGGTATTCTAGCGGATGACATGGGACTTGGAAAGACGTTGCAGATGATTACCTTGTTTCAGGCAGTAAAGGACGAATGGAAAGAGCAGGGTGGAAAAAAGAATACAATACTAGCCCTTGTTGTGTGTCCAGCATCGTTAGTGTATAACTGGGAGAATGAAATTATAAAGTTTGCGCCAGAGCTTACTGTTCAGATTATTAGTGGTAGTGCAGCCGCTCGCCGGGGGCAGATTGCAGAAGGAAAGGATAATGATATCTGGATAACTTCTTATGATTTGCTAAAGCGGGATCAGGCAGCCTATCAAGAATGTCACTTTGATATTCATGTGATTGATGAGGCACAATATATAAAAAATGCGTCCACGCAGGCAGCAAAAGCAGTAAAAAGCATTTCGTCTAATACAAGAATTGCACTTACGGGTACGCCAATTGAAAATAGACTTAGTGAATTGTGGAGTATTTTTGACTTTTTAATGCCTGGCTTGTTATTTAGCTATAAGCATTTTAAAGAAGAAATTGAAACTGCTATTGTAAATGGAAAAAATAAGGATGGTCAGGCGGATACCAAGGCGTCCGTTCGCTTGAAAAATATGGTAAGACCATTTATATTGCGGCGTTTGAAAGAGGATGTGCTAAAAGATCTTCCCAAAAAGATGGAACATGTGGTATATGCCAAGATGGAAGGAGAACAGCAGAAATTATACTCTGCCAGAGTGCAGATGTTAAAGCGAAGCTTGGAGAAACAAACAGAGGAAGAGTTTAAAACAAATAAGATTCAAATTTTGTCTGAGTTGACAAGATTGCGTCAAATTTGTTGTGATCCCTTATTGTGTTATGAAGACTATAAAGGAAACTCTGCAAAACTGTCTATGTGCATGGAAATGATTCTGGACGCAATTGAAAGTGGTCATAAGATTTTAATCTTTTCCCAATTTACAACGATGTTAGAACGGATTGGAGAGGAACTGGAAAAAGAAAAACTTTCTTATTATAAACTAACTGGAGCTACCAAAAAAGAACAACGCATCGAGATGGCAAATGAATTTAATGAAAATGAGGTGCCAGTCTTTTTGATTTCCCTACGTGCCGGAGGAACCGGACTGAATCTGACAGGAGCAGATATGGTGATACATTTTGATCCCTGGTGGAATCTGGCTGCACAAAATCAGGCAACGGACAGAGCGCATCGTATTGGGCAGAAACGTGCGGTAACAGTATTTAAAATGATAGCAGCAGATAGTATTGAGGAAAGAATATTGGAACTACAGGAAAGAAAAAGAGATTTAGCAGATCAGATTCTTTCGTGTAAGGAAATGTCCGAAGGACGTCTTACACGAGAGGACTTATTGGAAATTTTGCAATGATAGTAATATAAGTAATATTTCTGCCCGGCTGAACTGTTACAAATAAAATTTATAAAGGATGACAGAAAATGGATTATTATAGTGGACAAATTAGCAAATTGATAGAAGAATTATCAAAATTACCGGGAATTGGGGCAAAATCAGCGCAGCGATTGGCGTTTCATATTATAAATCTTCCCAAAGAGCAGGTGGAGGAATTGTCGAATACCATTATGGAAGCTAAAAATACAGTGCGGTATTGTAAAAACTGTTATACTTTAACAGATGATGAACTGTGTCCGATTTGTAAAAATAAAGAGAGAAATCATCGCGTGATCATGGTGGTGGAAAACCCAAGAGATTTAGCAGCATATGAGAAAACCCAGAAGTTTGATGGAGTGTACCATGTTTTGCATGGTGCGATTTCTCCTATGCTTGGAATTGGGCCTGGAGATATCAAATTAAAAGAACTAATCTTGCGTTTACAAGGGGATGTTGATGAGGTAATTATTGCTACAAACTCAAGCCTTGAAGGGGAAACAACCGCTATGTATATTAGCAGACTAATAAAGCCAACTGGAATAAAAGTTACACGAATCGCCAGTGGAGTACCGGTAGGAGGGGATTTAGAGTATATAGATGAGGTCACACTTTTAAGGGCTTTAGAGGGGCGAACGGAATTATAACAGAGAGAAGACACGAAAAAGGAGCTGCATGGAAAACAGCTCCTTTTTCGTTCTCAAATCAATGACTATATAGATTGATAAGAGGGGAGTATTCAAATGTATGAAAAATTCTTGCAAGTATTATTATAGGTGGAAGTTGTGGAGAGAGTGTGTACAAACTCTAAAAAAAAAATAGAAAATATAAAAAATATATAAACTGAATATATTTCTTGGCTGCTTTTTTCTATGATACTTACTTTTGTCCTAAGTTGCAAAAATCTTACCAAATATTGAATGCATGCGCATTGTACCCTTAAAATAGTATCCAAAAGTAAATTTTACGTCAATTCCCAGTAAAAAAGACTTGTGAAAAATAGGAGATTTGAGTATAATTTAGAAAGCAAATCTAATTTTACTCTATAAAAAAGTGCATCTTATAGAGTAAAAAGCACTCTGTGAGAGTGTACACAGACGTGCAAAGAATATTGTTGCAAAGGCATGCAACACGCATCTGGTACGCAAAGTGAACAGGACTTTAGTGAGTGTGAATTTTGGAGAATTCTAGTGGACTTTTCACTTTGTTCAAGGTTGTAAATGAGTTAAAAAAGTGTGAAATTGCAGAAGGGATACCCCTTGCTGCACAAAAAAAGATAAGGAGAAGAGAAAAGATGAAGAGAGAAATCTTTGCTAAAATGAAAACAGCATTTCAGAAATTGTTTTCAAAAAAAGAAGAAAAGAAACATTCGGAAAAATATATGAAGACAATTGCTTTTTTGAATCGTTTTTCGCTATTGTTTCATATGTTAATATCATGTGCAATTGTATTTGGCGTAGAATTGGTTTCGCGTAGAGGCTTTACTTCGGCATGTGAATTTGTGGATTTACATACCATGGCGTTTTTATACAATGCATTTATTGTATTTTGTTCCTTGACCATCGTTTATTTATTTCGAAGAAGAGCGTTTTTAAGATTTATCATCGCTGGATTTTGGATGTTTCTAGGGATTGTAAATGGATGTGTATTATCCAATCGTGTTACACCATTTGGTTATACAGATTTAAAATGTTTGCCGGAATTATTTGCTATGTCAAATAATACAAACTATTTTACCTCCAGCCAGATTTCTCAAGTTATTTTTGGAGTTTCTGCGTTCTTTTTCGTTTGTTTGATCTTGTTTATAAAAGGACCAAAATATCAGGGAAAGATCCATATGGTAATTATGCCAACTGCTGTATGCTTGCTTGTATTGATTGGATTGCCTGTTACAACACATGCAGCGCAGAATAGTAAAGTTGTGGCAGATTATTTTGCAAATATTGCACAAGGTTATGAAAACTATGGGTTTATTTATGGTTTTTCTTGTAGTGTTATGGATCGAGGCATGAGTAAACCAAAAGATTATTCTGAGGAAACAATCAAACATATTCAAGACCAAGTAGATGAAAAAAAGAAAACAACAAAAATAAAGAAAAAGAAACAACCAAATATTATTTGTGTATTGCTGGAATCTTTTTGTGATCCAAGAGAAATTAAGTTTCTTAAAACAAACAAGGACCCTATTCCAACTTTCCATGAATTGGAGAAGAAATATACCTCCGGATACTGTGAGGTTCCGGTTGTAGGAGCTGGAACAGCAAATACGGAATTTGAAGTCTTGACTGGTATGAGTATTGATTACTTTGGTACAGGTGAGTATCCATACAAGACGATTTTAAAAAAGAAATCTTGCGAAAGTGTGGCAGCGGATTTATCTGGCATAGGTTATGGTACGCATGTCGTACATAATAATGGTGGAAATTTTTATAGCCGTGCTAATGCATTTTCTAAAATGGGATTTGATACATTTACAAGTAAGGAAATGATGAATATTACGCAGTATACACCAAATGGAAGTTGGGCAACGGATGATATTCTTGTAAAAGAAACAACAAAAGCTATGGATTATACACCAAATCAGGCTGATTTTACTTATATTATTACAGTAGGCAGCCATGGTGATTATCCGAAAGAACCTGTTATTCAGGATCCAACCTATACGATTGAAGGTATGGAAGATGTGGCGAAAAAGAATCAATGGACATATTATGTAAATCAATTAAATGAAGTGGATACCTTTATGAAAAATCTAATTAAGGAAATGAGCAAGCGTGACGAAGATACGATTATTGTATTTTTCGGAGATCATTTGCCTACAATGGGATTAGAAAATAAAGATATGGTATCGAACGATATTTATAAAACAAAGTATGTAACATGGAATAATATGGGACTGAAAAAGAAAGATGTGGATTTAGCATCTTATCAGTTGATGGCAAGCGTAACAAATAATATGGGGATACACGAAGGAACCATACTAAATTATCACCAGACCCATGCAAAATCGAAAAATCAAAAGGCATATTTAGATGGGTTAGAGGACCTTCAGTATGATATATTATATGGTAAACGTTATTGTTATGATGGTTTGGACAAATATCCGGCAACAAATTTAGAAATGGGTGTAGAGGATGTTGTAATTGACAAAGTGGATGACAATGTAGCAGGAAATCGTGTTGTTTTGTGTGGATCCAATTTTACTAAGTGGAGTAAAATTTATATAAACGGAAAACGTGTTGGAACGAACTATGTTAGTGGCAATATGCTTACGACCAAGAAGGATAATGTGAAGGACGGAGACGAGATCGTGGTAAATCAGCTTGGTTCTGGAGAAACTATTTTCAGAAGTTCAAATACAGTTGTTTACGAAAATCCAGATGCAGATGTTGTAGATACACCAGATGCAACAGAATAGCAATGAAATACAAAAGACTGTAACGGAAGGGTTGCAGTCTTTTCTTTTTTGCAATATTATATATGGTGTCAGGGTTAAAAACTCTGAAGTGATACTGCAGATTTTTTACATTATTTAGGTGATTGTGAAATTTACTTTACTTTAAGAATTTTGTAATTACTTATTTACATTTTAGAAGGGAAGGAAAACAATGTATACATTTAACGGGAGGATCAGATACAGCGAAGTAGGAGCAGATGGAACCTTGACATTAGAGGCGTTGATGGATTATTTTCAGGATTGTGCTACCTTTCATTCGGAGGAAGTTGGATTTGGGGTAGAATACTTAATGAAGGAAAAGAAAGGCTGGGTATTATTATCTTGGCAGATACAAGTAAATCGTTATCCCAAATTTGGAGAAAAGGTAACGATTTCTACGAATGCATATGATTTTAAACGTTCTTTTGGGTATCGAAACCTTATGATGCAGGATGAAAACGGTGCGTATGTGGCAGTAGCAAATTCTGTATGGCTATATATGGATATGGAAAAAATGGTTCCTGATCGTGTGGAACAAGAGCAGGTGGATGCGTATACCTTTGAAGAAAAATTTCCAATGGAATATCCGCCAACAAAAATTAAAATACCGGATGTAGCGGCTGAAAAAGGAAGACCAATTGTTATTGGAAGTTATCAGATTGATACGAATGGACATGTAAATAACGTAGAGTATCTTCGTATGGCATGTGAAGCGATTGGAAAGGTACCTAAAATTCATGCATTTCGTGCAGAGTACAAAAAATCTGCAATGCTCGGTGATACAGTGTATCCTATGATTTACAAAGAAAAGACGAAGGATACTGTAACATTATGTACAGAAGCTGGAAAAATATATGCAACCATAGAGATGCAGTGGGAATAAAATAAGGTAAAAAATAGGCAATTGTGAAACGTGAAAGGGTAAGTTGTGTTTTGCAATTGCTTTTTGTTTGCTTTAGGGAAAAATTTGTTTTAGTTCAGTGGAATATTCTGAAACTTCGTGGATAACTCGCTACAGGTACTTCTAATTGGTTGAAATAAAAATGTAATTATTTTGTAAAACAAACGTAATGATTTTAACGCAAAAATGAGGTATTATAGCTGTATATAGAGCCTGCCTTATTTTTGACATAAATATAATTTTAGTAGAATATGAGTTGTTTGCATACGGAACAGGTGTTCCTATGTGGGAACGATGGGTATATACAGGCAAGATTTATGCATCAAATAAGAGGGGCTTGTAGTAAGCTAAAAGAATTTGGAGGAAAAGGAAAATGAACAAACAGGGAAAAGCAGTAGCAAAAGGAATTTTAGGGGTTGGAATCGCCGCTTGTCTGGTGGGAAACTTAGGACTGGGTGCATACCAGTTGAAGGAAAGTCAGAAGAATGACAAAAAAATACTAAAATATGTAGACAAACAGTTGAAAAAGCAAGCGGAAGAGGCGGAAAAGGAAAGTAATTATCAAGAAGATGGTGTTAAGGTTGCAGATTCTTATGAAATCATAAGCACAAAACCAATATCAGATGCCTACAAAAATGGGGATGATTCAAAGTTATCCGCAATCGAAAAAGAAACAGAAAAAATGGCAAGAAAAATAGTAGAAAAGGTTACAAAGAACTGTAAGACCGATTACGAAAAAGAAATTGCAGTATACAATTGGATGTATAAAAATATAAGCAGTGATTCAACTAATACAATCAGTGTTTCCAACCGCACCAACAACACGTATACACCTGGTGGGGTATTGAATGGAAAAAAGGCTGTCTGTGTCGGATATGCAACTACATTTCGTCTGTTTATGGAGATGTTGGATATAGAGTGCCATGTTGTACATAATGATTATCATTCCTGGGATTTGGTGAAATTAGATGATGGAAACTGGTATCATGTGGATATTTACAGCGATGTATCTGGATCATCCCAATATGCCAATTTTAATATGCCAGACGGAATTGCCATGTCTGGACATGATTGGGAAAGTGCTGGAGTGCCAGAGGCAAAGGGCGTAAAATATTGTTATCCAGTTCAAAATGCAGTAGAGATTTCAAGTTTCTATCAGATACCGGCAAAAATAAAGAAGGCGATCGAAAAAAAGAAAAGTGGCTTATATTTCCGCTTTAAAAAGAAAATAACCGAAAAGGAAATGGAATTAGTAGAATCTATGATGAATGATGTGTCAAACGCACTTTCTATGTCTAGCACAGGAATGGATGACATTAGTACACAGGCAAGTTGGTATGAAGATGGAAAAGGAAGTTATGTATTAGCTATTTCAATCAGTAACTATTCGGAGGCAGAAGAGCAAAATAGCAATTTAGATAAAAAGCTGGTTAAGAAAATTAGAAAAGCAGTATCTAAGGCATTCGGTGTTACGTTGACGGAAGATACAGAAGAGGAAGTTAGTAGGGAAAAAGAAATAGAAGGTACAAGAGAGGGTTAGAGGAGAAATAAGATGAAGAAAAGCATTGCATTATTACTGATTTTTTCACTTATTGTAGTTGTTGGTTGTGGAAAGAGCAGTACAGGGAAAAAGAATGACGTGGATGTAGCAAAATTGCAGGAAACTTTAATGAAGGCAGATACTACGCTGCCTTCCATGCAACAAGCAAGTAGTAAGGAAAAGGAAGGAGAGCTGAAATTTAGTGCCTTATCTGATATGGACTATGATTTAATTGATGCATACGCATACGCTTATGCAAAGAAGGGGACAGCGGAAGAAATTGCGGTTATTACATTGAAAGATGAAGCAGATGTAGCAGAATTGATGGAATCCTTACATACACATTTGAAAAATCGAAAAGGCACAATGCAGGCATATGCTCCAGATCAGGTTTCTATGTTGGAAGATGCTGTGATAACCTATAAAAAGAATTGCGTTGTATTGATTGTTAGTGAAAAAAGTGGTGTTGTGCAACAGGCATTTGAGTCGTACTTTAAATAGAGGAGAGTAGAATGGTTTTTAGTAGTATTATATTTTTGTGCGCATTTTTGCCGATTGTATGCATTGGATATTTTCTTTTGCCAAAGCGGTTACGGAATATGTGGCTTTTGCTACTTAGTTTGCTTTTTTATGCTTATGGAGAACCAGTATACATTTGCATTATGGTATTTTCTACGGTGTTTGATTATACGAATGGAAGAATCATAGATTACTGTAAGAAACACGGAAAAAAATGGGACAAATATATACTTGTTCTGTCTGTTGTAGGAAATCTTGGTATGCTTGGATACTTTAAATATACAGATTTTTTACTTTCCACTCTCAATCAGTTGTTTGGAAGCCAGTTTTCGCTGTTATCATTGGCACTGCCAATTGGAATTTCGTTTTATACATTTCAGACTATGTCGTATACCATAGACGTATATTTGGGAAAAGTGCAGTGTCAAAAGAATTTTGTGGATTTTTCCATGTATGTATGCCTTTTTCCACAACTGATTGCAGGACCGATTGTGAAATATTCCTGTGTGGAAAAGCAATTACAAAATCGAAGTGTTACTATTGCGAATGTTGCCAATGGTTTTAGTCGTTTTACAATCGGACTTGGGAAAAAAGTGTTATTGGCAAATCAGGCAGGGGCTTTATATGAGCAAATGAAAAGTCTGACAGACGGAGACTGGAGTATGTCTGTTGCCTGGCTTGCGGCAATTTCTTATATGTTTCAGATTTATTTTGACTTTTCTGGTTACTCAGATATGGCAATTGGATTAGGAAAAATGTTTGGTTTTACATTTCCTGAAAATTTTTATTATCCTTACGAAGCAAAGAGTATAACTGAATTTTGGAGAAGATGGCACATGACACTGAGTGGATGGTTTCGGGAATATGTATATATTCCGCTTGGTGGCAATAAAAAAGGATGGAAACGCCAAATTATAAACTTGTTTATTGTTTGGTTCCTAACGGGATTATGGCATGGTGCCGGATGGAACTTTGTGGTATGGGGAATGTACTATTTTCTATTTTTGGTTTTGGAAAAGGGAATTTGGCAAATCTTTAAGAAAAAACAAAATCAAGATAAAAGGTGTGGAAAGAAAGAGAACAGTTTGGCTGCTCTTTGGAAACATACATATACATTATTGGTCGTATTGTTTGGCTGGGTATTATTTAGCTGTGAAAAAACGGAACAGTTGCTCTCTATGCTAAAGGCAATGGTTGGAAATGGGGTAAAAATAAGCAGCCCAATCGGAGTGTATAGCTGGACAAACACCATTTTGTTTTTCATTCTTTTAGCTATAGGCGCAACTTCCTTGCCTAAAAAGATAGCAGATCATGTAGTGCCAACAGTATGGAAGGAGCCATTATATTATTTATATTCTTGTTTTCTGTTGGTAGTTAGTATTGCTTTTTTAGTTCGGGGAAGTTACAATCCATTTTTATATTTTAGATTTTGATGTTTTTAGGCATTTGCAAATTCTTGAAGGTTGTATTTTAGAGGTTTTTGTGATTGCCTATGTTGCTATCGAAGGGAGAGAATATGAAAAACAGAAGTATTTTACAAAGCATTTATATAGTGGGAGTCCTCGGTTGCCTTACACTGTTTGGAGTTTTTATTTTTGCAGGGAAGCAAAAGACATTTTCAGAGCAGGAAAATCGTTATCTTGCAACCTTTCCAATCGTTTCCTGGAAAGGTATTTTGGAAGGAAGTGTGCAGAAACAATTAGATAACTATGCAAATGATCAATTTCCATTACGAAAAGAATGGATGGAGCTTTCTACCGACATGGAAAAAAAGATAGGAAATAGCTGTATCAACGGAGTTTATTTAGGAAAAGATGGATATTATCTGGAACAAGTATTGGACAGTCAGATTTCTAAGGCGCGTTATAAAAATAATTTAAAAATGGTGCAACATTTTTTTTCTGATGGAATAAAAAGAAAAGCAATGTTGTTGGTGCCATCCAGAGGGTGTCTATTAAAAGATAAACTGCCGAAGGGGGCCGTTATGTATAATGATACAGATTTGTATCAAAAAGGAAAAAATTACATAAATATAGGGTGGCTGGACATTAGAAAAGAGCTTCAGCGGGCAGCAAAGACAAAACAGGTCTATTTTAAAACTGATCATCATTGGACCTTGCAAGGGGCCTATATTGCCTATACAGCCTTGCAAAAAGAATGGGGGAATAAAACAGTACCTTATGAAACATTTTTGCCAACAAGGGTGAGTAAACATTTTTTAGGAACAATGTACGCTAAGGTATTGGAACGACATCCACAGGAGGATGGTTTGGATATTCCGAAGGCATTGCCGCAACCTTTAAAAGTTACTTGTGACGGAGAGGTGCGTCAGGGCATTTATGTAGAGGAAAAGTTACAGGGAAACGATAAGTACGCTGTTTATTTTGGTGGTAATTATGGCATAGTAGAAATAGAAAATCCTAAAGCGACAGCGGGAACTTTGCTGGTAATTAAAGATTCCTTTGCAAATAGTCTGGTTCCTATGCTCATCGGTCAATATAAAAAAATTATTATGTTGGATCTTCGTTACTACAATTTGTCCGTAAAAAAAATTGTTCAGGAAAATCCAAAAGCAGATGTGCTTGTTTTATATGAAATGAGTAACTTTGCAAAAGAGGAACATTTGTATAAATTGTTGAATTAAACGCAGTGTATATAGATGCACTCTCTGAATCGCAACGTATAATTTCCTAACTCTTTCCACATACTACCCATATATGGAAAAGTATGTAGAAAACAGGAGGGAATTAGGATATGAAAGCAACAGGTGTAATAAGGCGTTTAGATGACCTTGGGCGAATTGTAATTCCAAAAGAAATTAGAAGAACCTTTCGAATACGGGAAGGAGATCCAATGGAGATTTTTACAAATCGAAATGGAGAAATTATTTTAAAAAAATACTCTCCGATTGGGGATTTGGGAAGTTTTGCAGTACAATATGCCGAGGCTTTGGCAGAAAATACAGGATATACTATTTGTATTTTTGACAGAGATCAAATTATTGCAGCAGCAGGAAGCAATCGGAAAGAATTAATAAATCAGCCACTCAGTAACGAGCTGGAGAAAATTATTGAAAATCGCAGTGTTTTAGTAAGAAATGGACAGAATGGAGCAGGTCTGGCAATACAGGGGGCAGGCATTGAATACCAAAAACAGGTGATTGCACCAATTTTATGTCAAGGAGATGCGATTGGTGCAGTTGTTTTTTTTATAAAAAGAGAAGAAGCAGGTAGCAATGAAGCAGATAAAAAATTAGCTTCCACTGCTGCGGATTTTTTGGGAAAACAAATGGAAATATAGGGGAAATAAGGGAAATACAACTTATTAAATGAGCAAAAATATAGGAAAAAGTGTAGTCAAAACCACTAAATTTAGCGTAAAATGTTGTGCAAAAGTGCAAATAATAAGGCGTCAGCCTATATTAATGGTTAAATTTTCTTGACAAATAAGGCATTTCCGTTTATAAATGGATGTATGGGTGTTTTGGCGGAGATGAGGAGAAGCAAAAATGCCAGTTTACTTTCCATATGTCTATTAGACTGGGAAGAGGAAAAATAAGCGAGTGTCGGAGCTCGTTAGTAAAATTACAATTATTTTAGAGGAGGAGTTAATCCATGAACAAAGCAGAATTAGTTGCAGCAATTGCAGAAAAGACAGAATTATCTAAGAAAGATTCAGAGAAGGCATTAAAGGCTTTCATCGATGTAGTAACAGAAGAGTTAACAAAGGGTGAAAAGATTCAATTAGTTGGATTTGGTACATTTGAAGTTGCTGAAAGAGCAGCAAGAGAAGGTAGAAATCCTCAGACTGGTGCTACAATGAGCATTCCTGCATCTAAGGCACCTAAGTTCAAGGCTGGTAAGGCATTAAAAGATACTATCAACAAATAAGAGTGTATAGTAGTTTTACGAGAACATGCGAGGTTTCTGCACAGTTGTGTAGAAGCCTCTTTGTTTTACTCTATAGGAAATGTGTTCTATAGAGCAAGTCCCTCATGAGTGAGGGATTAAGGAAGTTGAAGCAGACTTCCACTTTGTTTAGATAGGGAGAAAAAATTATGCGATTAGATAAGTTTTTAAAAGTTTCCAGATTGATCAAACGCAGAACTGTGGCAAATGAAGCTTGCGATGCGGGGCGTGTTATGGTAAACGGAAAGGTGGCAAAAGCATCCGTTTCTGTAAAGGCGGGAGATATTCTTGAAATTTCATTTGGAAATAAAAATGTAAAGGTTGAGGTACTAAATGTAGCAGAAACCGTAAAGAAAGACGATGCAAAAGAATTGTATAAGTATTTGTAAAATGGAGCAGTGATTTCTGTTCTAAAAGTAAAAACCTCTGGCATATATTTAGTAACAGTGATGGAATATGTAACAGTTCTACCCGACTGAACTGTTACAGGAATATTTGCTTTTAAGGAGGAGAAATTTATGATAGAAGAGAGACAGTCTGCAGAGGGAAAGAATCATAAAATTGTAATCCACAATAGGCATACCGTTTTTTTGACAGGGGTAAATGATGTTCTTTCTTTTGATGCCAGTGAAATTATCCTGGATACCATTCAGGGAATGCTTATGATGCGAGGGGAAGAATTGCATGTCAACCGTCTTTCTTTGGAAAAAGGCGAAGTAGATGTGGATGGAACCATAGACAGTTTTGCATATGCAGATGACAAAAAGACAGGAAAAAATAATGAAAGCTTTTTGAGTAGATTGTTTAAATAGGGGTGGAAGTAGTGGACACAATCATACACGAGGGACAGTTTTTTTTATTTTCCATCTTTTCGGGAATTTTATTATTGTTTGCATATGATTTTTTTCGCATTTTACGTGCAATCATTCCTCATAAAAAATGGGTAATCTTTATACAGGATTATCTGTTTTGGCTCATAAGTGGTTTTTTTGTGTTTATAATGGTTTATCAATTAAATAGTGGTGCGATACGTGGTTTTTGTATTATGGGGATTTTACTTGGAATGTGGGGATACCATTATGGACCAAGTAGTTTTGTTGTTTGGATTGTCAGTGCGCTACCAAAACGTTGCATACGTATCTTACGAAAAAGGGGGAAACATAGAAAAGCTACGGGATTCCTTATTGAAAAAAAAACTAGAAGAAGCTATAATGGAAATAGACTTTATAAAAAGGGGAGGTAGTTGGTTTATGTTACGAGCAAAGCGGAGAAGGATGCGTCGTACCAATCGCGCCAGTATGGGCTTGATTACTTTGGCTGTATTGATTTTGTTTGGCGTGTTGACATACAAGACGGTAGCCTTGGATAAACAGACATCAAAATATCAGGAAACAATAAACGGATATCAAAAAGATTTAAAGAAGTTGGAACAGGAAAAGGATGATATCAAGGATTTAAAAGAATATGTAGAATCAGATAGTTACATAGAAGAAATGGCACGTGAAAAATTAGGACTGGTTTACAAGGATGAAGTGATTTTTCAGGCAAAAGATGAGGATAAATAATGGAGTAAATAGGTCACATAATGAATGTTATGTGGCTTGTTTTATTTACTTTGCGAAAGTATTTTTTACAAAACAAATAAAATAATATAATATTTTCACATAATGACTTTACAATTTTGTGAGAAGAATATATATAATTGAGTATAGTAAGTATTATTTAAAGTAGTAGGAAGATAAAATATTATATAAAACGAGAATGGGTGGTGTTGATTATGATGTATCCATATATGACAGTGAATTGTTTAGGTTGTTTAGAGGTATGTCACTCAGAAGTTAAAAGTAACGGTTCTGTATTAGTACATTTTGAATTACCAGATTCAGAATTTGGGTTTAAAGAAGCTGATATTGAATTACCTAGTTATAAGTTACGCAGGAACGTAGGGTTTACTAATGAGGAATTAGTTACTTTAAATGAGTTATGCAAAGATAATGCGCATTTAATACTTAAGTATGCAAGAACAGGGGGGATAGCTAATGCCTAGTATATCTACTGTTTTTGGTTATCATATGTGTAAAAGGCTTTTGTTACGCACGTTTAAAAAAATTATGATAAAAGAGAAAGGATTTTTTTATGAATAGAATGTACTTTCGGAATCTCTCTTGCACCCATTTTTGCGACTGATTTTTGTCAGTAATACACAAATCATTTCGCACATTTAGGCACAAAAGGACTTCGATGGTACAGTAGATAAAATGGAGGAACAGGATAAAAAATGAGACAATATTTGCATAAAACAGGGTTATTACTTATCATTTTTATTATGGTATCTATCGTTTTTAATTTGTGTGGTGCTGCAATCAAACATCAAAAGGATCCAGACAAGTTACTTCCTAATTTGTCCAATGAATATGTGTTGGCAGAAAAGAAGAATGCTACAGATATAGAAACGTATCTTACGTATTTTGAAAAGGTGAAAAAAGGTTTTTTACTTGGAATTGTATTAGATGGGAATCTGCGTGCAGTTTATGCGAAAGATACGAATAGATGGAAGGGATTACGATTGCTATCTGGACGCACCTTTACTGAAAGAGATTACGAACAACATACCAATACCATATTGATTAGTGATGGTATGCAGACGCTGTGTCAGAAAATAAATGGGATCTATTATTATGATTATTATGGAGAGAAATATGAAGTGATTGGAGTCTATAAAGATACAAATAGTTCTGAAGTATATAGTCCGAAATGTATTCTAAATTTATATGCATCTGGGCTGCAAGATGAAAAAGACTGGGAGATTGGTTTCTTTGACTGTGGTAAAAATACTTGGTCACAAGTGGAGAGTTGTGGGATTGCAAAAAATAAAAATATAAAAGTATATGCAGCTACCAATAAAAAAGGTGGGTATTTTGCAAGTAAAGCTACCAATATAAATATGATGTTGCTAATTTATGGCGGATTAGGATTTATGATTTTATTACATTCCTTGACAGCTACAGAAAATTGGATAGAAGGGAAAAAACACGAGATTGTGATTCGAAGATTGGTGGGTGCAACGAAAGGACAAATCTTTAGATGGTTGCTGTTACAATTTGTTTCACTATTACTCTTTACGATTTTAGTAGGAACGTTTCTTACAAAAGTGCTATTGATTTGTAATTATAATTGGTATTTGTCGTATACCATAAGTGCCATGTTTGGTACTCGACTTTCTTGGCTGAGTATTTTTTATAATATCCTCTTTTTTATCGTAATAGGCATTGTATTGATTACGATGGTAATGTTTTCGCAGCGAAGAAAAACGTTTAGAGATATGTTGCATGAAGGATAAGGAGAAAAAAATGAAGGTATTACGATTTGTTGGAGAAGATATTGGAAAAATGAAATATCGTTATGGGATAATTACACTTCAGATTATTGTGGGACTGGTACTGTTTTGCTACATTTATCAGGTAAGTGATTCTTTTGCAAAGACCACAGGCATGGTTCAAAACAGATTAAACAATGAAGAAATTTACATGTTTCGGGATAATACCAGTGATAAAAAAATAGATAAGTTACTCAATGATGATAAAAAACTGAAGGATATGAAAAAATGGTATGCTGAAGTGCAAAAGACGGTGGCAGAAGATTCGAATCTGCAATCCTATATTGCCGATACAGATTCAGATATCAATATAAAAAGAGATGAGTACATAAATAATGTAGTTGTATCGGAAAATTTTATGGATATCTATCAGATTGAGGGGGATTTTTCAAAAACAAAATGGAAAGAAGAGTTTTTTGGAAAATCTGGGAATGCGGAAGAAATTCCTGTAATTGTTGGCTATAATTTATCCAACAAATATACAAAAGGAAAAGTATTTATGGATACCTCTCGGCAGAAATATAAAGTGATAGGGAGTTTGAAAAAAGGTTCTGTATTTGTTGAACCATCCCATTCAAAAAAATATACTAGTTTGGACAATTGTATACTGTCGCCATATCACCTGATAGAAGATGACAGCATGGAATATTGGAGTTATGTGCAAAGCGTATATTTTGTGACAAATCATCCGGAAAAGATACAAAAATGTATAGTGGATAGTAAAAAAATGGGCCTTTATGATTTGTCCTTACTTGATTTTTCTTATCAGTTACAGTGTATAAAAGAAGATGCACAAGATACGTTTGCTGTATATGGAATGTTTTTGTTGGTCACGGTAGCATTTTGTATTGTGGGGATAATTGGAAATATGATACAGTTTATAAATGACAATAAAAAAGAGTTTGCAATCCATTTGATTGTTGGGGCCAATATAAAAGAGATTGTTGGACGTGTGATACTTTTAACTACTATTCAGATTTTAATTGGTTTAGCAGTTGTAGCGGTCATTTTTGGTGTAAATAAATATTTTTGTGTAACCGCAATATTTGCTTCAATGTTTATGATTGCAACAATGGTGTATCCAATTCTATTTTTAAAGAGACAGTCGATTCGAACGATATTAAGGAGGAGCTACGAGTAGACATGATTGAATTAAAAAATATAGAGAAAATATATGAAGATAATGCTGAAAAAACAAAAGCTGTAGATGGAATTTCCTTAAAGATTGATCTGGGAGAGATGGTAGCAATTATGGGACCTTCCGGTTCGGGAAAATCTACTTTGTTAAATATTCTTGGTTGTTTGGAACAGCCTACCAGAGGGCAGTATCTCTTGAATGGAAACGATGTGATTGGATTAAAGGAAAAACAAATCGCACAACTGCGGAATCAGACATTTGGTTTTGTTGTGCAAGATTTTGCACTGATAGAGAGATATTCGGTGGAGAAGAATGTGATGCTTCCCTTGCTTTATACAAAGATTTCCAAAAAGCAAAGAATAGAGAAAGTGGATCGAATGTTAGAGCTGGTTCATTTGAGTGAAAAAAAACGTGCATTGGCAAGAAATCTGTCTGGTGGACAGAGACAAAGAGTTGCCATTGCAAGAGCAATTGTAAATGATGCTAACATTATTTTTTGTGATGAACCGACAGGAGCATTAGATAAAAAAACAAGTGCTAGTATTATGCAAATGTTTCAAAAATTAAATCAAATGGGAAAAACAATTGTAATTGTAACGCATGATCCTGAAGTTGCTAAGCAATGTAAAAGAACGATATTTATAGAAGATGGAAAGATAAAATGATATAACACGATTAAGAAAGCCCACTACTTTTATTGCGTAGAGCAATAAGTGGTGGACTTTCTTGTAGCAGGAGGAAGAAAATGGATATCCATGATTATATTGCCGATGAATTATTTCGTATAAAATCGGTAGCAGCATGTATTTATCTGCTTGAGAGAGGAAGAGAATTAGAGTTTACTTATAATAATAAAGAATACTTTATGTCAGGTGATGGTTCAGCAAAAAGTTATTCTTTGTGGCTAGGGCAAGAGGAACAGGCATTTGATAGTATGGAGGCATTGCTACTCGAAGCAGATATTGAAACAAAAAAGTTGTATCAAGTATGGTCAGATATAAAACTTGAAATGTTGTATTAATAGGGGGAGAAAACCTGCATCTACATATATCCTATTTAGTGGAAGTAGGAAAAATTATTTTTCTATTTTAGGTATTATAAAATTTAATTAAAAACATATTGACAAACGGCAGGATATCTATTATAATCTAATCTGTTGTCTGTGTTAAGAGCGGACATACAGTATGGCGGAATAGCTCAGTTGGCTAGAGCACACGGTTCATACCCGTGGTGTCGCTGGTTCAAATCCAGTTTCCGCTATTTTTTTATAGCTGTGTGCTAGGAACGAAACTATCTAGTACATGGCTTTTTTTATTTCTGCGGTGTTGTTAAGACTCCGTTTTACTTCAGGCTCACATCGGGCAATACATCCTAATTTATAAAAGGACAAGAATACCCACTGCCTTTAGGCGGTTGGGACTCTTGCACGAGGTGTGGGGTTCAAAGCCCCATACCTCGTAAGGCACGTAGTGTCGCTCTTATAGGGGCAAGTAGCGAAGCGGATTGCGAATATCCTTGACAGTGTAACCTTTGCTGAACCAGTTCTTTTTGGCTACATTTTTTATTGCATTACGAGTGAATGTACGCCGTTTGAAAAACACGTATTTTGTCGTATGGTTTTTTTACTTTCTTCCCTTAATCGACAGACAATATTTCTTAGGGCTTGTACAATGTGTGCAAGGTAATCTAAGAAAGAGAGGGCATAGAATGTGAGAATTAAGGGTATGAGTGAACGGGAATTTATTATGCTATTTGCGGCCGTATTGATTGGAAGGGTACATTTGATCGGAATGAATCCGTTTGCGGTTGGTTTTTTTATGGCTATGTGTTATGAGCGAGTTTCAAAAGGATTTTTTATGGTAGCATTAAGCCTTGGAATATGGAATGCATATGGATTTGTAATAGCGGTAAAGTATGTGATTGTCTTTTTGCTATGTGGATTTTTATGTGGAATAATGGAAAAAAGAAAAACAAAAACGCCATTGATCGTATACAGTGGAATTGGCGCGATAAGTTTGTTATTTGTAGAATATATATGGAATCGTATACAGTTTGTAAGTCCGGACCAGACCTTGTTAGTGTTGTTGGAAAGTGTGTTAGCAGGTGTATTTACACAGATTTTATACATAGGAATACATTATATTCTAATGGAAAAAAGGGCAATTTATGCAGGAAATGAAGAACTGATTTCTGTTATGGTATTGGGTTGTTTATTGGTGTTTGGTGTGCCATTTCAGAAAAATATGCAATTCGGGATACTTGAATTTTGTCTTTCTGTTTTAATTTTGGTTGCGGGATATCGGTATGGAGCAGGGGCAGGAAGTCTTGCAGGGGCAATCAGTGGACTCTTTTTTCTTGCGAGAGATAGTAGTTTTGAAATGCTGGGGATTTTAGCAGTACTTGGAATGGGTGCAGGTATGTTCCGAGAATTAGGCAGAGCTGTAAGTGCAGTGACATATGTGGGCGTTTATTTGGCAGCAGGAGTCTATATTAATGGCATTTTGCTGTCAGTAGGGCGTTTGCGGGCGGTTATTTTGGCTGGAATTTTATTTGCAGTACTTCCCAAAAAAATGATAAAAAAAGTGGAGACAATGGCATTGGACAAAGATTATGTATTTTTGGGAATGGATAGAATGGAAAAGCAGATGAAAGGAAGACTAGCACATTTTTCAGAGCCTTTTTTTGCCCTTTCCAGAACCTTTTCAAAGCTGTCACAACAAAAAGAAGCAATGGAGGAGCAGGATGTAGAAGAAATTTTGCAACAGGTTACGGATAATTTATGTAAGGGGTGTGAAAAGGCAAATCGCTGTCTTGGATTTACCAGACATGAAAAATATCAGACTGCAAGTTGTATTTTGCCGGCTGCAAGGGAAAATGGATATATTGAAGCGGGAGATTTTCCAGTAAATTTTGCAAACAAATGTGATCATTTAGATCGTTATGTAGCGGAAACCAATCAGGTACTTCGTCTTGTAAATAATAACTTTCGGTGGAAGAATCGTTTAGCAGAGAGTAGGGAAGCCATTGCAGAGCAATTCCAGGATATTGGTTTTTTGCTTAAAGACTTTTCACAGGAGTTGTTTCGGGAGCAGGAGTTGGAGCTGGAAAAAAAGAAGGATCTTGCTACTGTATTAAAAAGAAATCAGATTTTGGTCCGGAAAATAGAAAAAGTAGAAAACAATAAACATTGTCAGGAAATTCATTTATTGGCAAAGGCAAGAGGAAAAGGCTGTATTACCACAAGGGAACTGGCAAAATGTGTTAGTAGTGTATTGGATAAAAGTTTTGTACCAATGCAGGGAAGTCGAAATGTTTTGGCAAAGGAGTATGAAAAGGTTGTATTAGTGGAGGATACAAAATTTAAGACTATTACGGGTGTGGCAAGGTGCAGCAAGGAAGGAGAAATTGTATGTGGAGATAATTATTCTTTCTTAAAGTTGGATAGCGGAGAAATGGTCATGACCTTAGCAGATGGAATGGGAAGTGGGAGTGATGCGTGTTTAGAGAGTACTTCCGCGGTGGAATTGATGGAAAGTTTTTTGGAGGCAGGAGTAGGAGAAAAAACGGCCATTCGTTTGATTAATTCTATTTTTGTTCTACAATCGGAGGAGGAAAGACTGACTACGTTAGACATGGTTATTATAAATCTTTATACAGGTATCTGTGATTTTATAAAGATGGGTGCGGCTACTGCGTTTATAAAGCGGGAGGACAGAGTGGAAATGATTACATCTGCAAGTCTTCCAATGGGGATTTTTTCTAAAGCGGATTATGAGGATGTATCCAAAAAACTTTATGATGGAGATATGGTAATTCTATTGAGTGATGGTGTTTTAGAGGCAGCACCAATGGTTCATAAGGAACGATATATTATAGAATTGCTCTCAAACTTGAAAACAACGAATCCAACAGAAATTGCAAATACATTATTACAGCATGCCATTGTGAATAGCGGAGGAAATATTGTGGATGACATGACGGTTTTGGTAACAGGAGTGTGGACAACTGTTCCACGGTAGGTGCGTTCGGCACCGAACGTACCGTATAAAAGTTTATCGTGTGCAGTTTTGGGCAATTTTTCATGCGAAGCATTGCCCAAAACCATTACAGTTCATGTTTTGTGTGAACTGTAATGTTGTGGACAACTGTTCCACGGTAGGTGCGTTCGGCACCGAACGTACCGTATAAAAGTTTATCGTGTGCAGTTTTGGGCAATTTTTCATGCGAAGCATTGCCCAAAACCGTTACAGTTCACATTTTAGTGTGAACTGTAACGGTGTGGATAAAAAACGGTTAAGAAAAGCATTCTGCGATTGACAATATTTTTTCAATAGGATACCATGAAAGCAGAAAATGAGTGATAACTATCCGGTTTGCTTGGGTGGTTGCGAAGAAGTAGGAGGGACGATGGATGAAATTGATAAAAGAATTACTGAAGAAAAAATGGGCAACCTATTCAATTGCCACCTGCTCTGCGGTTTTATTGTATTTTGCACTTACAAATATAAATGTATTTTTGCGGGGATTATCTGCTGTGTATAGCATTGTGCTCCCTGTTTTGGTAGGAATCGTGATATCTTATGTCATGAATCCTTTTGTGCAATTTATTCAGAAAAAAATTTTTGGGAAAATTAAGTCCGACAGGCTTGGTAGGAATTTATCTGTTTTTGTTGCGATTTTAGTGGTATTGGCATTTATAGGTCTGCTTATGGGTGCTTTGATTCCGCAGATTATTGATAGCATTGGCACATTTGCCAACAATTTTGAAGATTATAGCCACTCTATGCAAAAACTGTTTTTGTCTGTTATGGATCGTTTTGGAAAAGAAAATAGTGAATTGGCATTTGTGGATAAACTTTGGTCCCAAATAATGGAAAAATGTTCTAAGTTGCTTTCCGAAAATATGGGACAGATTATTGGAACTTCTTATAGTATAGGAAAAGGGTTTGTCAGCGGAATCATTGCTTGTATCCTGGCAGTATACTTTTTATTAGATGCGCCACATCTTATGGAATGTGTAGCCAAATTGTTACGTGTACTCACTACAGAGAAGAAATATAAAAATATAATCAGCTTTGTAAAACGCTGCAATTATATTTTGCTTCGCTTTATTATCTGTGATCTGATTGAAGGAGTGATAGTAGGAGTTGTAAATTTTATATTTATGTCTATTTTGGGAATGGATTATGCATTGCTGATTTCAGTTGTTGTGGGAGTTACGAATATGGCACCAACTTTTGGACCAATTATAGGAGCAATTGTAGGAGCGTTTATCCTCGTACTGGTAAATCCATGGTATGCGTTATGGTTTTTAATTTTTACGATTATTTTGCAAACTATTGATGGATACGTGATCAAGCCAAAATTATTTGGAGATACCCTCGGAGTCTCTTCTATCTGGATTTTGATTACGTTGGTTGTAGGTGGACGTATGTTTGGTGTTGCAGGCATTCTTCTTGCCATTCCATTTGCGGCAATCTGCGATTATATATTCAGAGATATTGTATGGAAACGATTGGAGCAGAGAAGTCGAAAACGGGAGTTGATGGAGAAAAAGAATAGCAAAGAATAGCAGGATTGACATTTTTTATGATATGTACTATCATGAAAAATATAAGAAAGACGTTGATGAAACGGGAAACAGTGCAAAACTAGGATGGTGTACACTGTAATTAGAAATAACAATAGTGTACGCAACGAATGAGTGGTAATAGATAGATATCCTCGTCCTATTTGGACGGGGATATTTTACCTTATGAGATTGTAAAGTGGAGAATTTTGGTGTCTTCAACGCTTTGTGAGGATGTGCACAGAAATGAGGGAAATATGGAATTTTGGGATGTATATGATCAATGTATGCAAAAAACAGGTAGAACACATGTAAGAGGAGTGCCTTTAGAGGAAGGAGATTACCATTTGATTGTACATGTGTATCCAGTAAATAGTCAGGGAGAAATTTTAATCCAAAAACGGGCAGATACCGTAAAGACAAAACCTGGTGTGTGGGCAACCACAGGTGGTTCTGTAATTGCAGGAGAGAACTTCTTTGAAGGAGGACTTCGTGAGCTTCGCGAGGAATTGGGAATTGTTGCAGATGAGAAAAATACCCGTTTACTTGCCGTGATGCAAAGACCGAATCGGTTTCGTGCCGTATGGTTGGTGCGTACCGATATTACAAGAGAAGAATTACAATTACAAAAAGAAGAAGTGGCAGATGCTATGTGGGCAACACCAGATAAGATTCGCGAGATGGTCGGAACCGGGGAGTTTTGGCATTATGACTACTTAGAATGGTTATTTCGAAAGATTGATAAAGTTCGTGAGGAAGGTTGGATGTAAAAGGAACTTATGAAATTAAAAAATATATTATTGGTTGTGAAAGATATTGAGAAATCAAGACAATTTTATCATGATCTATTTGGACTTGAGCTTGTTTTGGATAACAATGGAAATATGATTTTAACAGAAGGACTTGTGTTGCAGGATGAAAAAATCTGGAGAGAGTTTCTTGGAACAGAGGTTATTCCGCAAAACAATGCCTGTGAATTGTATTTTGAAGAAGCGGATATAGAGGCATTTGTGCAGAAATTGGAAAGATTATATCCTTCCATTGTATATGTCAATAGACTTATCACGCATAGTTGGGGACAAAAAGTGATTCGCTTTTATGATCTTGATGGGAATTTGATTGAGGTAGGAACGCCGATGTAAATGGAAAAATGAGGTGACCATAGGTATATGAATAAATTAGAGAGAAAAAAAGCATACTATCACCTTCCCGGTTTGTTTGAGTTTTATGAATTGTATCGCGTATTTCTGCCCCTATTTCGAGAGCATAGAGAATACTTTTATGATTGGTGTGAGATCGGTTCTATTTATGGTGCTCCCGTAGATTGTATTTGGGGTGGAGGTCGTGTTGCGTTTGGAGGGCAGGAGCCAAGAGAGGTTCTGGCATTGATGCAGGAATATGGGCTATCTGCCCGGTTGACATTTAGCAACTCGTTGCTGAAAAAGGAACATTTGGGAGATCAGAAATGTAATAGAATCTGCGCTATGTTTGAGGAAAGTGGAGGTATCCCAAATGGTGTTATTGTGCATTCGGACCTGTTGCTAAATTATTTGAAAATACAGTATCCAAAATTCTATTTTGTTTCCTCAACAACGAAAGTCTTAACCGAGTTTTCGCAATTTGCAAAGGAAATAAAGCGAGAGGATTTTCGTTATGTCGTACCGGATTTTCGTTTAAACAAAGTTTATGATAAATGGAATCTACTGTCACAAGTGGAAAAGGATAAAGTGGAGTTTTTGTGCAATGAATGTTGTTGGTTTGGTTGTAAGGATAGAAAGCCTTGTTATGAAGCGGTCAGTCGCAAAAATCTCGGAGATAGTGGCCCGGATCATCAATGTACTTCGCCGAATGCAGAAAAAGGGTACCGTTTTTCAGAAGCAATGAAAAATCCGGGGTTTATCAGTATAGATGCGATTCGGAATGTCTATTTACCAATGGGTTTTTCTAATTTTAAAATTGAAGGTCGAGGTTTAGGTAGTGCTTTAATTTTGGAATTTTTGCTTTACTACATGACAAAACCTGAGTATCAGTTGCAGGTGAGAGAAAACATATATTTGGATAATATGTTGGATTTGTTTTAGAAAACAATTGATTGCAATTCCGTTGGATAGAAAGGATGATACAAATTTTGTAGGGTTGTTGGCGAGGTAAGTTCGACAGGCAAATATTATTTTTCAGAGATAGAATACACATGAAATGTTTGTTAAACATATTAGAAGTAGTGTATTAGAATAGCAGGTGTAGAGGTAGTATTTGCAACAGAAGAATAAGGATTGTTTGGTATAGTGAAAAAAGAAAGGGTAAATCATGAATGTAGCGGAAGTTGTAAAAAAATACTTTGGATATGATAGTTTGAGGCAGGGGCAGCAGGAACTAGTGGATGGCATTTTAGCTGGAGAAGATGTGCTTGGTATTATGCCTACAGGGGCAGGAAAGTCCTTGTGTTATCAAGCATCTGCACTATTGCTACAAGGCATTACTTTGGTTATATCGCCATTGATTTCTCTTATGTCTGATCAGGTAAAGGCACTAAATCAGGCGGGAGTGCATGCGGCATATATTAACAGCTCTCTTACGGAACGGCAGATTGAAAAAGCGCTTTCTTTGGCGGCAATGGGGCAGTATAAGATTATCTATGTGGCGCCAGAACGCTTGAATACACCGCGTTTTCTTAATTTCGCCATGGGAGCGGAGATTTCTATGTTGACGGTGGATGAAGCCCATTGTATTTCTCAGTGGGGACAGGATTTCAGACCAAGTTATCGAGAAATCATAAATTTTCTGCGTATGTTACCAAAGAGACCAATTGTCAGTGCGTTTACAGCCACCGCTACCGAACAGGTAAAGCAGGATATTTGTACTATTTTGCAACTGCGTCAACCAAAGGTAATCGTGACTGGATTTGACCGACCTAATCTGTATTTTCGTGTTCTCCTAAGAAAGGGAGGAAAAGAGACAGACAACGCAATCCTCAATTATATCAACCATCATGAGGCAGAAAGTGGAATTGTGTACTGCGCCACTAGAAAAAATGTGGATAAAGTCTATGAAATTTTGAAAGCCCATGGTGTATCCGTTGGAAAATATCATGCGGGGATGTCTATTGAAGAACGCAGAAGTAGTCAGGAAGATTTTACCTTTGACCGTGTATCTGTGATGGTAGCTACCAATGCATTTGGAATGGGAATTGACAAGTCAAATGTCCGTTATGTACTGCATTACAATATGCCGCAGAGCGTGGAATATTATTATCAGGAAGCAGGGCGAGCGGGCAGAGATGGAGAGGAAGCGGAATGTATTTTATTTTTCTCTAAGCAGGACATTATGATTAACAAACGCCTGTTAGATTTGAAATCCGTAGATGCCTATGGAAATGCAATTGCACCAGAGGTGCGAAGAAATGACCAGAGAAAGCTGAATCAAATGATAGAGTATTGCGAGACGGATCAATGTTTAAGGGAGTATATGCTCCGATATTTTGGAGACCACAGCCCATGTACTTGTGGTAAATGTAGCAATTGTGTGGTGGATGAACAACTATATGATGAAGAAGTGTTGTCCGTGCCAAAGAAGAAGTCTGCTGCAAAGGTATTGGAAATGACTGGGTTATCCGAGCAGGGAATGGCACTGTTTGAATTGTTGAGAGCAGAACGGGCAGAACTTGCTACAGAGCAGGGTGTACCACCATTTATTATTTGTTCAGATAAGACATTGAAAGATATGTGTATGAAATTACCAAAAGAAATGTCGGATATGCTTGGTATCTATGGATTAGGTGAGCAAAAAGTGGCTAGATATGGAGAAAGATTTTTGTATGTGTTGCAGAATTTTATGGACAATGCTGTTGTAGATGTGACATCTATGCAACAGGAAAAACAGAGTGTGCAAAGGCAGCAGAAACAGCCGTTTTACATAGAATCGGAACAACTAAAGCAATTGGAGTTACAGGAGGATGCCAGAGTATCGGATTTGACAAAACAGATTAATGCATTATGTGAGGAGAAAGACCGCAAGAAATTGACGGCAAGATTTTTAAATGAATTGTTGGTAAATGCAGGTTATTTGTTTGAGGAGGAAGTAGACGGCAAAAAACAAAAGAGGGTGTCAGAACTTGGCATACAAGTCGGAATAAAGGAAGAATTACGACAGGGTAGAATGGGAGAATATTATTTGATTAGCCATTCCAAAGAAAGTCAAATGGTGATACTTTCCTTGTTGCAGGAATATTTGAAATCAACTCCCTATATTTCCCACTCATGAGGAACTTGTTCCACTTTGCATGCCAGATGCGGGTTGCTCACTTTTGTGCCCATCTTCCATTTGCATCTGTGCCCATCCTGTGGAGTGTTTTATTCAATAGGACTCACTTCTCTATGGAATTAAAAGTGAAAAAAACACCTAATAACACATAAAATACATTTAAAAAAGATATAATATATTGACGTAAACGAAAAAAACACTTAAAATCAGATAAAAGAATGGAGGTATTGTGGTGTTAATTCGATTCAATATTAAAAATTTTTTATCTTTTTCAGGAAGAGAAGAGGGAAAAACAGAAGAATTTTCCATGATTGCCGGAAAAGTTAGAAATAAAAAGGCTCATGTCTATGATAATGAAAAAATAAAATTATTAAAGTTTGCAGCAATATATGGAGCAAATGCAGCTGGAAAATCAAATTTGGTAAAGGCATTAGATTATATGAGGCGCATTGTTTTATTTGGTTTCCCAAAAGGACACACAGATATGTATTGTAAAATAGATAGTGCGAATAAAGAAAAGGAAAGTTACTTTGAGCTGGAAATCATGTTGGGTGAAAAATATTATGCATATGGGTTTGAGGTGATTTTAAATCAGGGTAGATTTATTTCAGAATGGTTAGTAGAGCTTACCAGTGACAATAAAGAAAAATTAATTTTTAGTAGGGATATTGATAATGGAATATACGAATTTGCTGATAAATTACAAAAGAAAGGACTTATTGATAAATTAGAAGTATATGCTGAGGATATTCAGGATGATAACAGCGTTTTATTACTTTCTACTATGAACAAAAATAAAAAAACATTGTATCAACAGTATAAGGAAGCGGCAGTATTTCGGGATGTGTATATGTGGATTAGGAATAATTTAGATATTAACTATCCTAATCGCCCTATATCAGATTATTCTTATATGGCTAAAACTGAAAATGTGGAAGAAGTTTGTAGAATTATTTCTGCATTTGGCACAGGAATTACAGGGTTTAAGATGGTAGATGTTTTACCGGAAAAAGTATTAGGAAATCTTCCTAAACAAATACGGGATAAACTACTTTCGGATATTGAAAATAAAATGGCAGAGATGAAGAATAGCAAAAAAATGGAAGAGTTTGGGGTAGTGATGCGATCCGAACGAGACTTTTTTATTTTAAATATAGACAAAAATGAAAATGTTGAATGTAAAACTATAAAGTTTTCCCATGGAAATGAAAATGTTTTATTTAATATATTTGAGGAATCTGATGGTACAGTAAGGATATTGGACTTACTAGAGGTTTTACTATCTGGGGATGGAAAAACGTATGTAATTGATGAGTTAGACAGATGCTTGCATCCAAGTCTGACTTATAGATTTGTCGATACATTTTTACAATTGGCAGCAAGGAAAAATATTCAACTAATTGTGACTACGCATGAATCAAGGTTATTGGATTTTGATTTATTACGTCGAGATGAAATATGGTTTGTGAATAAAAGAAAGTCTGGTGAAAGTGATATTTATTCTTTGGAAGAATATAATGCAAGATTTGATCAAAAAATAGATAAGGCTTATTTGGAAGGAAGGTATGGTGGGGTTCCAATATTTGGTACAGTATTTCCTGTTGAGGGAGAGGTATAGTGAATGAGGGAGAGTAGAACATTTGCAGAACGAACAAAAGTATTAAAATCGGATGAAGCAATAAAAAAGTATTTTCTTATCTATGAAGGTTCAGATACTGAAGTAATATATTTTAATGCAGTTTGTTCTTTACGTGAGGATATAGGGATAAACCCTTTAATTGAATTAATTCCCATTATTCGAAGCTTTAGCGAAGAGGGATGGAGTAATCCTAAGAAGATATTAGATAGGGTAATTGAAAATTTACGTGAAAGCAAAGAACAATTTGTATCGTATGAATCCCTATTAAACCGTATTATGGATTATCTTTATGAAACAAAAATTATTACAACAAGTAAAGTTTTAGCAAGAAGTATATGGAAGACAATGAAACAAACTTGTGTGCAACAGTTGCAGAAATCAATGGGTGATGTGGTGGAAAATGTTGAAAATACGTGTGCAGAGTTGATTGATGTATTGGAGCGTGAATACGAAGTTGTAAACATTGTTGAAGATATTTCGGAAATCATTAAAGACGGTGGTTTGACATATGATGAGGGATTGGATCAAATATGTCTAATTGTAGATAGAGATAAAAATAGCTTTATTTCGACAACTGAAAATAACCAATATCAATATGTATTAAATAAGTGCCAGGAAATGGGATTTCACTTCTGTGTTACAAATCCATGTTTTGAGTTTTGGTTGTTATTACATTTTGATGAAGTGCTTACATTGGACAAAGAAAAGTTGCTTGATAATCCTAAGGTTACAGCCAAAAGAAGATATGCCGAGGATGAATTGCGAAAAATTTATCCTGGATATAAAAAAAGTTTTTATCATGCGGAAACCCTTGTTAAGAGAATTGATAAGGCGATTGAAAATGAAAAAGAGTTCTGTGAGGATATAGAGGAATTAGAGTGCGCTATAGGTAGTAATGTAGGAAAGTTGATTGCCAAAATGAGGCAGGAATTATAATGTGTATCATGTGTTGAGGCGGACTTCTAGAGAGGAAAGTATACAGTCTTATGAGGATGATCTTTATGTTATTTCTCAATAGCCATGTATATATATAAATAAGAAACAAAGGAGCGTTGAAAATGTTAAACAAATTACATTTAGCAATGATAAAGTTATATCGTGGAGATGCAAAGCGTATTCAGCATTTTTGTAAGGTGCATAGTTATGCAAAGCTGATTGCGGAAAACGAAGATATGGATAAAAAGGACTTGTTTATTCTTGAGGCAGCAGCACTTACCCATGATATTGGAATCCATGTATGTGAAGAGAAGTATGGAAATTGTAATGGCAAGTTGCAGGAAAAAGAGGGACCAGCAATTGCCGAAAAGTTACTTCAGGAGTTGGGATTTACAGAGGACGTATCAGAACGGGTACAGTATTTGATTGCACATCATCATACCTATGACAAGATTGACGGAATGGATTATCAAATCCTTGTAGAAGCGGACTTTTTGGTGAATATAATGGAAGATAATCTGTCAAAAGAGGCAGCCTCTCATGCCTACCATACAATTTTTAAGACGGAGTGCGGAAGGCAGATTTGCAGGGATATGTTTGGGTTATAGTTTTGGGCAGATTAGAATAATAATATTACCTGAGTGATAAACAGGTTTTTATTTTTGTGCTGTGGGGGACCTTCCAGATATATATTGCGAAAACGTCCGGAATGTGAAAGATTATATGCATGGGCATATTCCAGCAATTGTTTATTTGCAGTGTGAAGTTCTTCATAGCAACCATGGTGATTGACGGAGATACCACGAGAAGAAGGTAGATGAATAATTCCTTCTCCGGTACTGTTTTCCGGCACACTGATACAAAAGGTTGTCTCATCTGGATTTTCTAAGGTGTATTCTGTTGCGTACTGTCGTTTGGAAAAATCCATTCCATATTTGTTTAATGCAAACAGGGCAGTATCACGGAGAAAATTTGTTTTTTCTATAATATTAGAGCAGGATATTGTCCTACAATATAATGTCTGAGCTGGAATGGATACTTCTACTATTTCGTTTGCAGAAGTGTTTATGTACGCAGACAAATTTTTAATGTTTTGATCTAATTCATCACGAAGTTCCTCAAATCGATGAATAACAGAGGAAAGTTCTAAAGTTCCAGAAAAATAATCTTTGATTTCTTTTAAAGAAAGTCCGTAGTTTTGAAAAAGCCGGATAATTCTGATATGTGTTATCGTATCAAGAGTATAAAAACGATTTCCGTTTGATCCATTTTTTTTTGTCGGGTTCAATTAATCCAAGAGTCTCATAATTTAAAAGGATTCGTCGTGTTATACCAAGAATACGGCACACTTCTCCAATAGAAAAAAGGTTTTCATCTTTATTATTCATACACAACCTCCTAAAAATTTACAAAAGATGTTGCATCGTACATCAATGTTCGATATATAATTAAGTATACCATAAAACTTGCTATACACAATATATTTTCAACAAACAAGCCACTGTTCATGGGTGTTTTCGGGGGTGGATAGGCTACAATAAACTGGACAGATTTTTTAAGGTCATATAATATAAAAGTAACAGATAAAGGAGTAAATTATTATGACTGAAAAAAAACAAAGAAGAAAGCCAAGAAAATATACAGATGCATT
>Ga0256404_1000976_pt1 | contig 72561 bp, 66 predicted proteins | sample RumenRJG_01DNA_FD_185990 | JGI IMG/M metagenome (GOLD analysis project Ga0256404, IMG submission 185990) | Bovine rumen microbial communities from Lethbridge, Alberta, Canada - RJG_01 | ecosystem: Host-associated > Mammals > Digestive system > Stomach > Rumen | place: Canada: Alberta | collected...
TTTCAATGCTTCAATAACTTTTTTACGCTGCTTTGGGTCGAAGAGGTTCGCGCTCTTTTTGAGAACGCCAAGCTCGATTTCGGCTTCTTCTTCGGCATCGGCTTGCTGGCGAACGAGGATGTCCTGAACGGCTTTTGAAACTGTGTGCGGCGTGATTCCGTGCTCTTCGTTGTACTTCTGCTGGATTTCACGGCGGCGTTTGGTTTCGGCTACGGTCTCCTTGATTGCAGGCGTGATATTGTCGGCGTACATTACGACCATGCCGTTTTCGTTTCGGGCGGCTCGGCCTACAATCTGAATCAAACTCGTGGTTGAGCGCAAAAAGCCGATTTTGTCTGCGTCAAGGATTGCGATGAAGCTGACTTCTGGCAAGTCGATTCCCTCTCGCAAAAGGTTGATTCCAATCAAAACATCGATTTCACCGACTCGCAGGGACTTCAAAATCTCAACTCGCTCAAAAGTATCGATTTCTGAGTGGATGTATTTTACTTTGAGATTTAGCCCCAGAAGATAGTCCGTCAAATCTTCCGCCATCTTTTTGGTCAACGTAAGAATCAGGCTTCGCTCGCCTTTTTCGATCCGTGCTTTTACTTCTGACGGCTCTATAATTCATTTAAATTTTGATGAAGAAAAAAATAATTATTACAAGGAATATCTAAAAAAGATTTATCCCGCTATCACATCATTTAGAAGCCTCGATTCTCTGGAGACTGCGTAATGCCTCAGTTTATTCGTGCAGTAGGATATAAAATATATTTCTGGTCAAATGAAAAAGGGGAGCCTATTCATTTTCATGCTACAAAAGGTACCCCTGATGATAATGACAGCAATGCGGGATTTTTTTTATTTTTTTTTCATAAAATTAATTACTTACTCATTAAATGACTACCCTGATATGTTGTAATTTTCATTGCAAAACTAAATTTTTTGCACTAAAATAGAATTATGCTCTTGACAAAGAATTCACCATATCATAGATTCGACAATTCGACAATTCGACAATTCGACAATTCGACAATTCGACAATTCGACAATTCGACAATTCGACAATTCGACAATTCGACAATTCGACAACTCTAGGCGAACTATGCTCTAGTGCAAATATCAACAGTATAAATAGAAAACAAAAGCACATTTCTGTCGCTTAACGGCGGCGGGGGTGTGCTTTTTTGTTTTTAAATTAAAAAGCATGGAGTTAAAGATGTCTAATTATCTTTCTTATGTTAAAAAATGTTTCTCTATGATTCTTCTCGCCCTTGCGTTTGCGTTGATTTCCTGTGCAAGCACGAGCGAGACTGCTCCCGACTGGGTGGCGAATTACCGCACGATTTACCCTGATTCCGAATATATATTTCAGCGTGGCCGGGCTGACACAGAAGAAACTTCCAGAACTGAAGCCATTGCCCAGATTGCGCGCTATTTTCAGACGAGCGTAAACGCAAATCTTAAAACAAGCATCCAGTCCGTTTCAAGCGGTCAGAATGTGGATGAAACAACGACTGTCGTAAATGATGTTGATGTAATGTCGCAGGTGGATTTGTTCGCGGTGGAGTACACCGACCCGTATTACAACAAGAAGGAAAAGAAATGGTACTGCGTCGCCTACATCAACCGCGAAAATGCGTGGGTTCAGTACAAGCCGACTGTAGAGGGAGCAAAATCTGAATTTTATGCAATGTGCAGAAATGCGGAAAAAGAAAGTGATTCGTTTTCAAAGTGCACGGCCTACGGCAAGGCGTGGAAAAGTGGCGTAAAATTTCTTGAAAAACTTGAATATGCAAGAATTCTGAATTCAAAAAAAGAAGCCGCATATTCAGGCGACCGCACCGCAGTAAGCGAAATCCCAAGCCTTATTTCACAGGAACAGCAGAATTGCAGAATCTTCCTTTCTGTAAACGGTGATTACGGCAATATCATCACTTCGGCTGTTACGGAAACTTTCTCAAAGAATGGATTTATGATTTCAAAATCTGCCGGCGGCACAAATTACACTGCCCAGGTTTTTGTAGACAGCAACGCGCAGGGCTCCGACCCTGTAAGTATTTTCCCAAGTCTTGATTTAAAAATCACTTCAAAAGAGGGAAGGACGGTTTTTTCAAATCAGACAAAGGTTCGGTCAAAGACTGTTGCTTACACTTTAGAAAATGCTCAGAAAAAAGCATTTCCTGTTCTTGCAGAAGAAGCGGACAAGGCAATTTCTGAGCAGCTATCAAAACTTTTTGCCTACAAATAGCGGTGGTTGAGCGTGTCGAAACCACCAATTTATGTCAATTCATTTTCAAAAGGAGATAAAAAAATGAAAAAATCAATCAAAACTATCATTCTTGCAGCCCTTGCGCTCGCAGGAACTCTTGCAGTCACAGGCTGTGGCTCTACAAGGGTTGAAGACCCTCGCGGAAAGGTAGCGGAAGCCCCAAAGGACGAAATCGACAAGGTTGTTGTCGTGGACTGGACAGACCGCACTATGGGAGAAATTTCGGCTCCCACATGGCTCAAAAATATGACTCGTGGAAACAGCGATACATTTAAGGAGAAGTGGAACATTCAGGCAGACAGAGTTGTAAAATACAGCCGTGCAACAGGAAAAACAGAGGCAATCGCACAGGCTTTGAGCCGTGCAGGATTCGCATATACTCAGGCTACAGAGCTAAATCAAAAGGTAATCGGTCGTGTAGGACAGGGCTTGAACGATGTTGGTCAGCTTGAAGCCTTGTTTGTTGCCGCAAGCGAAACAAAGGCAGATATGACAGGTCTTCGTGAAGAAGCCAGCTTCTTCCAGAAAGTTCGCACAACAAATGCAGAAACTGGTGCAAAAACAGAGCAGTACATTTATTACACAATTTATTCAATGAGCAAGGAAACTTGGGATGCACTCTGCAAAAAATATCTTATGGATGTGATGGGCGGAGCGAACCTTGAAACAGAAACACAGAAGAAAATAGGTGCTTTGTTCAGCGAGATGAAGGCTGATGCGGACAAAAAGGATGCCCAGAAATACGAGGAAGAAAAACGGGCTTACGATGCACAGATGGCTCGTCTTGAAACAGAACGCACAAGAGCCATTGAACAGACTGCAACTGCAAAACTCAATGCAGAAGAAGCAAAGGCAAAGCAGGCCGCCGCAGAAGCAGACCTTTTGGCAAGTTATTTGATGTAGATTTTGGGGGATTAGAATGAAAAGGCTTCTGACTCTTTTAGCGGTGTTTGCCCTTGCGACGGCAACATTCGCTCAGAACAACACAATCGCAGTTCCTGCTCCTAAGACAATGAATATAGGTGAAGGAAATGAATGGATTCCGCTTTTTATTCAGGGCGTAATTACCACAAACTTTCAGAACTACTCTGGAATGAAAGTTGTAGACCGACAGAATTCCGACATGGTTAAGGCCGAGCAGCGGCTTTCTGAAAATGCAGAATTTTCTGATGCTGATGCAATTGAAATGGGAAAAATGACTCATGCCCATCTGATTGTAACAGGAAGTATAACTGGTAAAGCTTCAAGCTATGCCCTTATGTTCAGTATTACCGATGCTGAAACTGGCGAGACAAAGGCAAGTGCAACCGTTCCAAACTGTCTCTTTTCGGCTCTGGAAAACGGAGATGCTGCAAATCAGATTTCCTATGACCTTATGACAGGTTATGGAATTAATCTTAGCGCAGAGGCAAAAAAGAAGCTTACTCAGAAAGCAAGCGTAATGACTGCCGAAAATACAGCACAGGCAAGTGTTGCAAAAGGCATCGTAGCCGAGAACAGCGGTTCGAACATCGAAGCCCTTACATATTACATACAGGCAAAAAAGAATGACAAAAAACTTTCCGAAGCAACAAGCCGCATGGCAAATATGTCTACAGTTGTTTCAACTGGTAACTTTGGTAAGAACGCTAAGAATATGATTAAGCTTAGAAACGACTGGGATAAACTTTTGCGCGAGACGACAGCTCTTATTGCTTCAAATCCGCCTGTATTTGAATTGGTTTATTTTAGTGATATTACTTCTGGTGATATTGACTATGACAAAGGAACAATGTCTCTTTATACGAGAGCTCCTTATATTCAATTGAGTAATCTCGAAGAGTTTTCTGAGAATAAGAAACTTGTAAAAGAAATGAAAGCAACGTTGAAAAAGATTTCGGACAGCGCAAACTGGGGAAAGAAAATTAATGACTTCCCATGGTCTTATGCTGATGATGTAGGCGGAAATAACTGGTTACAAACAATTAACAACATAAATTATGAGGAAATTGAAGTGCGCGATAATAAGGATGTATATGATTATGAAATAGAGAGATATTTAAATAAGCGAAAAGACTTTGTATATAAATTTGATTTTTCTTTATTGAATTCCTCAAAAAAGGAAATTGGAAAAAGCGAAGTTGTATATTTTGTAATTCCTCCATTGAGACGATGTTTCTTTGATGATTATAAAAGAGGCTTCGTGTATGAAGATTTTGCAACTCACTATGCATATTTTAGATCGTATGAGGGCAAAAGATATCTTTGTATTGCGTATCAGCAAGGAGAGGGTAAGGAAAAAGGACATGATTATAAAGGTGATAATGGGTTAAAGTTAAATTTTAATTCTGTTTCTGTAGATGATGCAGATACAGATAAAATGTTCATTTCTGTAAAAAATACGAACAACAAGGATATTTCTATTGTTCCGATTGAAAAAGTAGAGGAACGTGAGCGAGCAAAAAGGTTAGCAGAAGAGCAGAGAATAAAAGAAGCAAGACGGCTAGCTGAAGAAGAAGCAAAAGCTAAAACATTCGTTTACACAGGAGATAAGAAAGCTACAACAATTACGATTCCAGACGGTTATGAAACTATTGCGGAAAACTGTTTTAAGAATTGTAAAAAACTGAAAAATATTGTCATTCCGGCATCTATCACCGTAATAGGAAAAGATGCTTTTGTAGGTTGTGGCAGTCTTAAAACTATAAATTATAGAGGAACTCTTGAATACTTTTTGAGTAATGTTGAACCGGAAGATATGTTAACATACCGTCAAATCTGGCCTGTTTATTCAGAGGAGTATACTGGTAGAACAATTAAAAATAAAAAAATAAAGTGGACTTACAATTATACAGGTGAGTAAGCTTGTTTTGCATCGTACACTTGTTATGTACGGTGTTGGATAATGATTATAAGGGGGAAAATATGGATTATTTTGAAGAATGGGCTGAACTTCTTAACAAAGCAGGAATGGAATTGAATAAAGGAAATGCAAGTGATAAAGAACTTGCGAAACAATTATTTCTTTTGTCACAATTGTTTAAAGATTGTTCAAAGACAGATGTTTCTAAAAGTCAACCATTAGAAAATTATCTTGCAGTAAGATACAAAGAAATGGAAAATAAACTGTAAATATGTCTGTAATTTAAACTTTGCTTTAACAAGATATTTAAAATTTTCCGATACCGTACAGTTTTCTGTGCGGTATTTTTTAGAATAAATAAGAGGCTTTCTATGGATTTTTATTACTTACAAAAAAACTCGTTTGAATACTGATTTTTATGTCAAATTAGAAATATATCAGTCTGCTAATTATTGGCTTCATTTTTCTACAGAATTATTAATAGAAAATAATATCTCAAAAGATGATTATACATTTATATTTATGGAAGATATAATAAAGCCTTATCTTGGATATGTACAAATGAATATGCACTATCTTTCTGATGTGAAATTTGATGGTAACTATTTGTATTTTTCTAATGGTGAAAAGAAAGTGAGATTAAGTTAAAAAATCGGCTAGGAATTGTAGGGGCGACCGCCGCAGGCGGTTGTTCCGAAGCGGCGGTGGTTGAGCTTGTCGAAACCACCAGAGCGTAGGAATAGAGTGCGGTTAGCGCGGAACCAAACGAGCACGACAACGAAAGTGCTCGCCGGAAACCCCGACCCCACGCCAGTGGGGGAGCCGCCAAATGTACCAGTCACAAACACATCGTCATATAAATCGGCATGTATAAAATGTTGTCCTCAAATGCAAGGTCTTTTGAGTAGATGATATAACGCTCGTTCATTTTTAGCTGGTATTTTTCCTTGAAGTAATCAAAAGAACTGTGATTTTTGTAATTCGAAGATTTTACTTCAATTGGTGCAAGACGCTTTCCGTTTGGAATCAGAAAATCGATTTCATATTTTTTTGTCGCTGAATTTCCTTCCGGGCAATATTCGAACTCGTGGAAATAAAGCTCATATCCGTTTGCCCGCAGCATTTGGGCTACCATGTTTTCGAATATCATTCCCTGATTGATTCCGAGATTGTCTATAATCAGCGAGCGGTACATTTTGTTCAAATCGTAACCCTGTTGAATTATATAAGAGACGAGAAGACCTGTGTCGCCCATGAACATTTTGAATTTTGTTCTGTCCGCGTACATTTCCATGGTTACTTCGGGGGCGGTTGCATTAAGGCAGTTGTTGACTATCATGGATTCGTTCAGGAAATCTATTGCGTTGCCGACATTTCTTGTGCGGGCATTTTCATCAACAACGGAAAGCCGGAATACGCTGTTGTGGTTCATTAATTGCGATGGCAGTGATTTGAAAATAACTTCCGCACGGTCGCCGTCCTCGCTGTCGTGCTTTTTCAAATCGTTGGTGTAAAGGTGAAGTATTGCCTTTTTTGCCCTGTCAATTTGTGAATAATCTTTTCCTTGAACATAAGCATCAACGGCAGTGGGCATTCCGCCTACAGCCATATATATGCGGAATTCCTTCATGATTTTTCTGTGGATTGCATCTCCGAGCGGCTTACGGTTGTTAAAGGCTTCGCGGATTGTCTCTGATATTACATTATTCCCGATTGCCCAGAGGAATTCTTCAAAATCCATAGGGTACATTTTGAGATTTTCTTCTTCGGACGGAATAAGTATGTCTTTTACATTTTTGTTTATGGAGATAAGGGAGCCTGTTTCTATGTAGTCAAAGCGACCGTCTTTTACAAGCTGCTTTATGGATTGCCGTGCCTTTGGGAAAAGCTGAACTTCATCAAAAATGATTAAGCCGTTTCGTTTTTCAAGCTGTTTTCCCACAAGGACAAAAAGATTTCTGAAAAAGGTATCGAGGTTGTCTATGTTGTCAAAATTGTTCTTTATGCCTGAGCTTGCGGTCGAAAAATCTATGAGAATGTAGTCTTTGTATTCGTTTTGAGCAAAGGCTTCTACAACCGTAGATTTTCCGATGCGTCTTGCACCTTCGACCATAATGGCAGATGAGCCATCTGACTCTTGTTTCCATTGTTTTAATTTGTCGTATACTTTTCTCTTGAACATTATGGTTATTCCTTTTCTTTATCTTATAATAAAATAGAAAATAATTCAACCGAGAATACGAAAAGTTTTGTGGCTATTTTGCACGAAAATACGAAAAGTTTTAGCTGAAAGTTGCACGAGAATACGAAATGTTTTGGGGCTGTTTTGCACGAAAATACGAAATATTATGACTTCCCGCCGTACGTGCGTTCAATTTCCTGAATCTGATCGCGCACGGCTGCGGCCTGCTCATACTCAAGTCTGTCTGCGAAGTCGCTCATCTGCTTTTTCAATGCTTCAATAACTTTTTTACGCTGCTTTGGGTCGAAGAGGTTCGCGCTCTTTTTGAGAACGCCAAGCTCGATTTCGGCTTCTTCTTCGGCATCGGCTTGCTGGCGAACGAGAATGTCCTGAACGGCTTTTGAAACTGTGTGCGGCGTGATTCCGTGCTCTTCGTTGTACTTCTGCTGGATTTCACGGCGGCGTTTGGTCTCGGCTACGGTCTCTTTGATTGCAGGCGTTATATTGTCGGCGTACATTACGACCATGCCGTTTTCGTTTCGGGCGGCCCGGCCTACAATCTGAATCAAACTCGTGGTTGAGCGCAAAAAGCCGATTTTGTCCGCGTCAAGGATTGCGATGAAGCTGACTTCCGGCAAGTCGATTCCCTCTCGCAAAAGGTTGATTCCAATCAAAACATCGATTTCACCGACCCGCAGGGACTTCAAAATCTCAACTCGCTCAAAAGTATCGATTTCTGAGTGAATGTATTTTACTTTGAGGTTTAGCCCCAGAAGATAGTCCGTCAAATCTTCCGCCATCTTTTTGGTCAGAGTAAGAATCAGGCTCCGCTCGCCTTTTTCGATCCGTGCTTTTACTTCCTTATAAATGTCTTCCATCTGACCTTCGCTCGGTCGGATATCGATAAGCGGATCCAAAAGACCTGTCGGACGGATAATCTGCTCGACAATCTGAGTGCTCTGCTTGATTTCTTCCGGGCGGGGAGTGGCCGTGACATAAATCACCTGGTTAATCTTCTTCCAGAATTCATCGGATTTAAGCGGGCGGTTATCAAGGGCACTAGGCAGGCGGAATCCAAAATCAACCAGGTTCTGCTTTCGGCTTCGGTCGCCCTCGTACATCGCTCCAATCTGCGGAACCGTGACATGGGCCTCGTCAATAAGACACAAAAAATCATCCGGGAAGTAGTGGAGAAGGGTTGCGGGCGGCTCGCCAGTTTTTCGGCCGGAAATAGGTCCTGAGTAATTTTCGATTCCTGAGCAGTAACCCATTTCCTTCATCATCTCGATGTCATAAGTCGTTCGGGTTTTGAGTCGTTCTGCTTCAATCATTTTGCCCGCTGCCTGCAAAGTCTCGACACGCTCTTCAAGTTCTTTTTGAATCCGCTCCGTGGCAGAAACAAGCGCGTCATGCGGAACGACGAAGTGCTTTGCCGGGTAAAGCTGCAATTCGTCCAGCTCTTCTTCGGTGGCACGGTTCAGAACATTGAATCGTTTGATGCTCGCAATCTCGTCAAAATCAAGCTCGATTCGGTAGGCAGTGTCGGTCTCCATGTAAGGCGGATAAACTTCGATAACATCCCCGCGCACACGGAAATTGCCCCTGTCCAGAACCATGTCGTTGCGCTGATATTGAATCGAAGCCAGGTCCCGCTCGAATTTTCGTAAATCCAGGATATCGCCCTTTTCGATGTGAACGCGCATATCCTTGTACAAGTCCGGCATACCCAAACCGTAAATGCAGCTCACGGTTGCCACGACGATTACATCACGACGTTCCATCAAAGAATAAGTGGCGGCAAGGCGGAGCTTGTCAATCTCGTCGTTTACATCGGCATCTTTTTCGATATATAAATCGCGCGCAGGAACATAAGCTTCAGGCTGGTAGTAGTCGTAATAAGAGACAAAATATTCAACGGCATTGTTCGGAAAAAATGACTTGAACTCGCGGTAAAGCTGTGCCGAAAGGGTCTTGTTGTGGCTGATAATGAGAGTGGGCCTCTGAATCTTCTCGATAATCTTTGCCATCGTGAAGGTCTTGCCTGAGCCGGTAACGCCTTTGAGAGTCTGAAAACGGTCGCCCTTCAGGAACCCCGCAGAAAGTTTTTCGATTGCCTGTCCCTGATCGCCCGAAGGCTGGTATGGGCTTACGACTTGGAATTTACGCATGAGGACAGTATAGCATGTACGAAGGGGGAAGTCACGGTTTAATCTTGTATAAAAATGTGTAAAAATCAGTGTGAAAAGCAATAAAAATGTGTAAAAATGTCATAAAAACGCTTTAATTTTGTGTAAAAATTCTATAATATCCAAGTATGTACAGGAAAGCATTTGTAAAACTTGCAGAATGGAAAGCCTCTTCCAGAAGAAAACCTCTGATATTGAAGGGTGCGCGTCAGGTTGGAAAAACCTGGCTTATGAAAGAATTTGGCAGGCAGAATTACGAAAAAATCTTTTATTTTTCTTTTGAAAAAGATGCCGAACTTGCAAAGATTTTTGCCACTAATAAAGATCCATACAGAATAGTTTCTCTCTTGGGAGCTATTAAGAATGATAAAATTGAAAAAGAAAAGCATCTGATAATTTTTGATGAAATTCAGGAATGTCCAGATGCGCTTAATTCTCTAAAATATTTTTGTGAAGATGCCAATGAATATCATGTGGTTGCCGCAGGAAGTCTTTTAGGAACATTGTTGGCAGAGCCAATGAGCTATCCGGTCGGAAAAGTAAATCTTCTTGATGTTTATCCAATGGATTTTGAAGAATTTTTGGGAGCCGTAAATCCACTGCTTTTAAAATATCTTGAAGAAACACCGCCTCATGAAATCATCTCAATTCAGCATACAAAACTTATAGAACAGTATCATGACTATCTGATCGTGGGAGGACTTCCTGAATGTGTAGCAAGCTGGGCAGAAGATCAGAATTCTGGAACTGTTTTGCAGATTCAAAAAGAGCTTCTTTCTTTGTATGAAAATGATATTGCAAAACATAATAAAAAAATTGATGCAGGGCGTATTCTCCTGGTCTTCAAAAGTCTTGTGACTCAACTTTCAAAAGAAAATGAAAAATTTATTTATGGCTGTGTAAAACAAGGTGCCCGTGCGCGTGAATTTGAAGTGGCGATTGAATGGCTTGTAAGCGCAGGCCTTGTTCTTCGGATTTATGATGTAAAAAAGTCCGAGCATCCGTTAAAAGCGTTTGAAGATTTTTCAAGTTTCAAGCTTTTCTTTTTTGATGTCGGGTTGGCAAAATGTGCAGCTCAGGTTGAGAATAAACAGATTGTCCTGGATTCTGATTTTCAGTTCAAAGGTGCTCTTACAGAAAATTATTGTTTGCAGCAGTTTCATGCAAATCTTGAAAACGACATTCATTATTATTCCCCTGCTCAAAATTACGAAGTAGATTTTCTTTTACAGAATGAAATGCAGATAATTCCAGTTGAATGTAAGTCAGGCGGAAATGTAACATCTGCAAGTTTTAAACGCTACCGCAGAGAACAACAACCCGAACTTGCAATAAGACTTTCACAGCTGGAATACAAAGAACAGGAAGATATGATAAATGTTCCGCTGTATCTGGCTGATAGAATAAACAAATTGAATAAAGAAAACTGAAAGGGCACTTTCGGGCATTTGTCTGTAAATCCATTTTCAAATTAATTCACTTCAAAGCTCGCGCAGTTCAAGTCCACGCTCTCCACTGTAAGCATGCACTCGCTCCAACCGCTTTACGTTTTCTTCCGAAATTGTTCCGAAATTGTTCCGAAATTTCTTCCGAAATTCTTGAAATCTGTTAAAATTGACGGAAAAATAATTCTCTGTATTCAGGTTCCTGCAAGTTCCGAAGTTCATACTTTTAAAAAGGTGATTTATGACCGTGTTTTTGAGTCTGATGTAAAAGTGACGGCAACAGCCCAAATTGCAGAAATGTATATCCGAAAACAAAATGTCTTCATACTTGGAATAATGACCTTGGCAGTAATTTATTTTTCTTGTGGTCTATTTTTTTTAGTTGTAAAATAATGCTAAGAGGTATAAATCGTGTCTACATGGAGAGAAATCTGGAAAAAATCAATTGTGGCAAATTCTTTGATGTCTAGAAATGAAGAACAAGGAAAACAACAATTTGAAAAATTATTAAGCGAATATAAAAATCCTAAAACTGGCGAAGATGATGGAATGATTCATTATGCGCTTGCAGAAGCCTATGAATTTAGAAAAAAATATAATGACGCGGAATCTGAATACAAATTAGCACAAAAATTCTTTCCTGTTGAACATTGGAAAACTGTCGCACAAAAATCAATCGAAAGAGTATATGAAAAACGTGTAAGCAATCGTATTCCTGATTACTACAAAAAAAACGATTTCAAACAAATGATTTGGTTTATGTTTCAGAAAGTTTGGGAATTTGTTAATTTGGATGATTTTGCAAGATATATTTGTTTATCAGCAATTTCTAGAGCTGATTCGGAATGGCCGTTGTCTCTAGTTGATTTCAGAAGTGTTTTGGAACTTCAAATAAAAAATACTTTTCCTGAAATAGTCGAGGAACAAAAAAACATCGATAATTACTCCTTGCGAAATATAATAGATGAGTTAGGTGATAAACGTTTAATAGAACATGAAATAGTTGATGCAATGCATAAAATTCGTATGGACGGAAATCTTGCCGTTCATGAATTAAAAACTCTCAGTAAAAATGATATTCCAAACATTGAGAATTTTTTGAAAATTCTCCAATTCTTTAACAATTACAAAAAGGAAGTTCAATTATGACAAAAATAGTTTTCGTAACATTGATGATGGCAGATGATATGCATAAAAGACACTATTCTGTCGATGACAATTCTCTTATTGAATATTCTGGCGAAACTTATTATGCAATAAACTCTGTATTGGCTCAGACTCTAAAAAAAGATGATGAAGTAAAAGTTGTGTTAATCGAAACTTTAGCTGGAGACAAAGCTGGCAAAAAGAATGCGCAATTATTCATGGATGAGTTGAATGAGTTGAACAAATGTGGGGCACAGATTTCTTATAATATAATTCCTTCTGAATTTGTTGAGACAAAAGCTAAATATAAGGAGTTGTATAAGAAACTTGTTAGCAATTTAAAACAAGATGCAGAACTTTACGCAGATATTACATTTGGTGTGAAAACATTACCCATTCTGATATTGAATGCCATGCAATTCGGAGAAAAATTTTTTGACTGTTCTATCGGAAATGTTATCTACCTAAAAACTGAATTCAAAGATGGAAAAATCGTTGAAGGTTCACAATGCATTTATGATATAACTTCCCTCTATATGCTTAGTACTTTCACAAACACAATAGAATGTTCTTCCGGTGAAAGAGCAATAGCCGCTCTCGATGCATTGTTCGAGGAATAAATTCTATGGATTTGCAGCAAGCTTATTCTAAAATTGATGAACTCTTTGCAGAATATGCAACTACAGAAACGCCTTATAAAAATGCAATCAAATCAAAACTACTCAAAATTATTTGTGACGTTGTAAAAAAACGATATAAAGCAAACTTTGAAAATGGTGATACTGACTATCTTCCTGTACTTACGGCTACAAATAGTGCAATAAAAACATGTATGTCAAAAGGGAAAGTGAAAAGATTTAGTTCTTACTTGTTCAAATGTATAAAAAATGAGATTAACAAAGACATCGAAATTACAAAAGGTCAAGATTTTTACACTCTTAGTTACTATAATCTAAAACTCAAAAAGCAAATTCATGAATTGATGCACTTCTATAATGGAAATAAACAAAAAGTTGCGAATGCTCTTGAGATTCCTGTTGATAAAGTAATCATTCTTTTAAATCAAAGAAATAAATTCCTTGATAGGGAAATTAAAACTGAGGACTCAGACTCTGTTTTGAAGGATTTATTAGTCTCAAATTTTGTATCTGTTGAAGAAAAAATAGATTTTAAAGATAATCTAGATAAGCTCCTGAAACTTCTTGATAAAGTTTGGAAAAATATTAAAACTATCCACCAAGAAATTATTTCTGCTTGGCTTACGAATCTTATTCTTTATACTTTGGAAACTTCAAAATCAGATGCATTTATTGAAAACTCCGAGGAAGCTTTTGAATTTTTTTCTGAATATTCCTTTATAAATAAAAATACAGTTCAGAAGTTTTTTGAAGACAAATCTTTTTCATTATCTCTTACTTATGAAGCAATAGCAGATAAATACGGAATAACAAAATCTGCGGTTTGTAAAAAAATTACTTTATTCACAAGCGAATTAAAAAAAATCTATAAATAATTAAAATTTTGGAAACAAAATAATCTGAGTCTTCCCTTATTGTTTATATAGAACGAAACACAAGGAGTCAGACTTATGAAAACAATTTATCTTCTCTCATGCTGTAAGCAGAAACTTTCTTATCCTGCAGTGGCAGAAAAACTTTACCAAAGTACAGGCTTCAAAAAAAGTCTTCGGTATGCGAAATCAAAAAATCCAGACTCAATCTATATTCTTTCGGCAATGCATCATGTTGTGCCGCTGGATAAAATTCTGGAGTATTATAATTTATGTTTGTCGGATGAATCTGCCTCAGAACAGAAAAAATGGGCGAAAATTTGTCTTGATGAACTATCACAAAAATTCGACCTCACTAAAGACAAATTCGTAATTCTCGCCGGAAAGGATTATTACAAAAATCTTATTGGTACTGGAAAAATCGAAAATTATGAACTTCCGCTTGAATGGCTTACGCAGGGGTATCGCTTGAAATGGTTCGATGAACACACTGTCACTTTTACGAATAAAAACGAAGCTGCCAATTCTGAGCTTCTTTGTGACAACATTCATGAATTTGTGAATGGACTAAAACGATACAAATATCCATTTGACAGTTCTGAACTTCCAGAGAACGGCATCTATGTTTTCTTTGAGAAAGGCGAAACCTATAAAGACAAGGACAGAATTGTCCGTGTCGGCACTCACACTGGTCAGAACAATCTTCGCTCCAGAATTGAACAGCATTTGTGTAATGAGAACAAGGACAGGAGTATTTTCCGAAAAAACATCGGAAAGGCAATCCTTAACAAAGAGAAAGATTCTTTTCTTGCGCAATGGAATATCGATCTTACGACAAAAGCCGCAAAAGAAAAGTACGCCTGTAAAATTGATAAAGAGAAAATGCTTGAAGTCGAGAAACAGGTTACACGATACATGCGCGAAAATCTCTCCTTTTCTGTTCTGCCGATTGATAAAAAGGAAGAGAGACTTCAATACGAAGAATTTATCATTCGTTCCGTATCAGCTAATAAAAAATGCAAGCCGTCGGAAAACTGGTTAGGCAACTATTCACCTGAAGAAAAAATTCGTTCGTCAGGAATGTGGCTTAAGCAAGGACTTGCAAAATAAACATTGTTTTCTACGAGGAGGTAGATTATGGGATTCTTAACTGATTTGGTTTGCTTTGGCTGTGACATTTTTGCAGGAGACGACAAACAATTAATGCAGGACTTAAACAATGCAGAAAATCGTTGGGCTGCAGAAGAAAATGCACAAAAGATTGCGGATGAAATTCGCTACCAAAACGAATTGAACCGCATGCAGAACGATTCATTGTTCGGATTTTAACCTAAAAAGGACTTACATCCTTTGATTATTCAACGGGTGTAAGTTCAACAATTTATAGCTAAAGATTTTTCACAAAGTACATGAGGATTTTGATATGAAGGAATTATACGATAACATTCATTTGGCAATTCTTCGAAGCCAGCTTAAAACTGATATTCTCCGCAATGAGGATGCATTTTCTAGGCAAATCCTTCCTCTGCTTGATATGAGCAAAGCGTTTGATACTGAATTCCTTAATCTCATAAATAAAAACATCTATGATTATTTAGTACAGAGTAAAATTGAAGATGAACATACTCTTTTAATTCAAAGCTATCGAACGCTTTTTGAAAATGAAGAGCTAACTGAAGAGACAAAGGAAATTATAAAAGAACACATTAGATTTATCATTTATGAATTGAAGTTTCATACTATGATTCTATTTGAATCTGCACCTTCAAAGGCAGAAATGTTTTATACAACTATGGTTTCAATTCTAAACTCTTTTATTCGCAAAAATGGAACTGCTTCCTTGAAAGATACAGAAAAAGTCTCTTCTTTTTTTATGGAAGCCTCAGGCTATACTATGAATGATGATATACCTGATTTTTGTTTTTTCTTGGATTGCTTGCAGACAAATGAAATAGATTATCAATATGATTGGTTCTTCTTTCAAATCCTCTATAAATCACTTCGAGAATGTGAAAAGGAATATGAGCCTGTAATGAATCAATATGAAAATATGCTTGACCAGTATGTTCACATGATAGAAAAACACATAGATTATGACTACAGTGATGACGAAGAAGAAGATGATGATAACTATGAAGTTTATTACGAAGAAAATGCTGATTCTGAAGCTTCTAATGAGAATGATGAAGCCAATTTCAACAGAATGTTAGGCGAAGTTCAGAATTATCTAAAGTATGGTGATATTGTTAAAGCTTTTAGAATTTTAAATTATCTTTTGGGAAAATATCCAAAGTATTCTGATGATATTTATCTGAATCTTGCAATTTGTTATGCTAAAAAACAAGATTTTATTACAGCTTTGTATAAAATCGAACAAGCATTGAATATTTCTCCTGAGAATGATTTTTTACATAGGTGTAAAAGTCGTTATCTTTCAAAAACAGGAAACTTTCTCGATGCAATGGAAGAAGGTCTTCTTGCTATTAAGCTATGTAAAACAGAGAAATATATAGAACCATGGTCATTGGAGTTGCTAAAACTTTCAGAAGCATATTTCCAAAGATTTTCAATATATGGTGTTAATTTATACGATTACGCAAAAACCATTAATTGTCTTCAGGGGCTAAGTGAATTAAAAGTTGCTCGTAAAAATATTCGTGATAAATATCAAACTTATAACTTGGAGTTAATTTCAGAGCTTGAAAAGAAGTTAATCGATGAATTTAATACAATGCCCGATATTTATATCTGGAACCCAGAGGACCATTATAAAAAATGCTTAAAGTATCTAAATCTTTATCTCTCTATACATGATATATCAAAGAGAAAAATAGAAAGTGTTTTAAAATCATATTCTCATATCAGATCTATAATACAAGAATCTTTCGATTATCTTCTTGAGGAAAAAGATTATATTGAAATTGAAAATTTTATAAAGAAATTTGATTTATCAAAATCAGAGGAACAAGCTGTTAATTAAATTAACATTCTTGTTAGAGATATACTGCCTAGGAGGAAAAAAATGACATTTACAGCATGGTCTCATGAAGGCGAATGGTATGGATTGAGAGTATCAAAAAAAGAAAGAAATACATATTTCAGTAAACAAATCGAGAAAATTTTTCTGGAATTACCTATTAAAAATGATTTCATCAGATTTCAAGTGAATGTAACACCTTCATTTTGGAATAATTGTCCTGAATTACGAAGTGCAAAAATCCGCAATTGGTTCAATGCCTGCGGCTATGCTCGCCCAACAACCATTGAGCCACCAAAATTTCAAGCAAGTTTTATTACTCCAAACACTATTCGTGTTAAAAGATATGCATAAAGCGAGCACGACAACGAATGTGCTCGGTGGTAGCCGGTTGATTGGCGCAAAATAATAAAATATTGACAAATCATTTGTATAGTTATACCATTTTTTTAGTAGAGGTGTTTAACATATAGTCTTGTCTAGGAGTTCAATATGGAAAAGCCTGTTAAAGAAACGATTCATGCACAGGGTATTGAAATTGGTATTTATACAGCTGATTTTGAATATGAATTTATTTCTCTTACAGATATTGCAAAATATCGCAATGAAGATGATCCTAGATTTGTAATTCAGACCTGGATGAGAAATCGTAATACAATTGAGTTTCTTGGAGTTTGGAAAACACTTCATAATCCTGATTTTAACCGTGTGCAATTCGACACGGTTAAAAATGAAGCTGGCGCATACAGATATTGCAATGTCCTTTGCAACTTGGCTTTTTCCTGAATTTCAGCTTTATATAATGAAAGATTATAGGAGATTAAAGACTGATGAAAAATCAAAACTTTCACTAAATTGGAATCTCAATAGAGAACTTTCAGAATTGAATTACAGAATCCACACAGATTCTATAAAAGAAAATCTTATAATTCCAGAACTTACGACTGCTCAAAAATCTTTTGTCTATGCTGATGAAGCTGATTTACTTAACGTTGCTTTATTTGGTCAGACAGCAAAAGAATGGCGTAAAGCCAATCCTGATAAAAAGGGCAATATTCGCGATTATACAGACTTGCATCATCTTCTTGTTCTTGCAAATCCTGAAAGTTATAATGCAATTTTAATAGAGCAGAAAATTGATCAATCAAGGCGGCTTGAATTGTTGCGCGAAACTGCTACAAAACAACTCAATACTATTATTGGGCTTGATTTCTCTTCTCAAAAGGTTCTTTCTATTTCTGATAAGAATTAGGATTCGCGTTTGTAATACTTCATATTTCTACCTTCGATTTTTATTGTATTCAAATTCTGAGATAAACGCAAGTTAAAGGGGGAATGTTTTATACAATTCCGAATGTTACCCCTTTAAGTCGGTTTTTACTCGTTAATCTGATATATGAGTATCAAAAACAATGATTTTTTTTTGGAGTCTTTATCATATTATCTTCCCCCTCTATCATAGTCAGCCATCCTCCTGCCCAACTGTATCCTCCTGCCCAACTGTTGAATATCTCCAGAAAATACATTAGAATAAATCATTAAACTTTATTCTATTTTTTTGAGGTAACATATTATGTTGATGACAAACGAAATCAAAGTCGGAACAGCTTTCATGTATGAAGGTGCTCCGCTCATCGTTCAGAAGATGCTCGGTCAGAAGTCTGGTCGCCAGGGCATGGTTACAAAACTCCGTGTTGCAAACATCGTTACTGGCGGAACTCAGGACTTGGGTCTTGACGCTGGTGAGAAATTCGAGGAAGTTGAGCTTGTTGAGAAGAACGTAAAACTTTCTTACATCGATGGAAACGACTATCACTTCATGGATCAGGAAACATACGATGACATCACTTTGGAGAAGGACTACCTCGGCGACAACGCTGGTTACATCTCTCCGGATGATGACTACGAAGTAAAAATCACATACTACAACGAGAAGCCGGTTGGTGTTCGCTTGCCAATCCAGGTAACTCGTACAATCACATACTGTGAGCCAGGCGTTAAGGGTGATACATCAGGAAAATCAACAAAACCTGCTACCCTCGACACAGGTATGGAAGTTAAAGTTCCATTGTTCTGTAACACAGATGACCGCATCGTAATCGATACACGCGACGGTTCATTCGTAGAGCGCGCAAAGGACTAATTCGAACAGAATTTTTATATTGCCACACAGATTCGATTTTGTTACGCAAAATCCATTTTGTGTGGTATTTTTTTTATGCAAGCAGTGTCATTATTTCGTTCTGATCGACGGATTGCACTGCTTTTTTTATTTTCTTGTACTTTTCTTCAAAATCTTTTGGCATGGAATATTTTTCCAGTTCTGCCATGATTGCGTCCGCGCTGTCAAAATCAAATACGATTACGACTTCTTTTAATGCAGAAAGGGCGTCATTGAGTTTTGCCTGCTCGATTTGGGGGCGACTATCTTCTTGCGGGGCAGCCGGAATCCCCAAAAGTGAGGCAAGTTTCTGACTGTAGCTCTTGTAAAGTGTGAGAAGCGGCTCCGTCTTTTTGTTTATTAAAGCCAGGGCTTCCTGATCGCCAATTTTAGCTTCATCGCCGCATTGTTCCAGAAAGGCCGCCTGTTCAGAAAGTTCCATAGCACCGATGAGCCTTGCGCTGCTTTTCAGTGCATGAACCAGAACCGTGTAGTCATTCCAGTTTTCTGTGTTCTTGTATTGCTCAATCAGCTCGGATTTTTCTTCGATTGAATCATAGAAATTCTTGCAGGCTTCCATGAATATTTCACCTGAGCTGCAATTGTGAATCGCTGAATAAATGTCCAGACCGAAAAGTTTTTGCCAGAGGGTAAGTGTGAAATGAATTTCTTTGCTCACGGTCACATTTTTGCGACGTTCGAGCCCGTTCCAAGAATTTTCTTTTTCGATGTAGCCTTCTTGCCCTGAGTGAAGGATTTTTGATGGAGGCAGGTAACGCACGAGCATTTCTTCTAGTTTGCTCGCTTCAACCGGCTTTGAAAGGTAGTCTTCAAAACCTGATTCCAGATACATTTCCCGCGCACCAGAAATTGCGTTTGCTGTGAGTGCAATGCACGTTGTTTTTTGGTTTATGCTTGTTTCCTCGCCCCGGAGAACATGCAGCATTTCAATTCCGTCCATTTTTGGCATTCGGTGGTCTATCAAAATTATATCGTATTGCTTTCCTCGTGCCATTTTAAGCGCATCGAATCCACTTTCTGCAGTTTCAACCTGAATCCTTGTGCTGCGTAAAAGCCCTTTTATTACAGTAAGATTGAGCGGTGTATCGTCAACAACGAGAATCCTTGCATCTGGAGCCTGAAAGCTTTCTTTGTAGGCTGCGGCTTCTTCCTCAACTTTTTCTTTAATTTCTTCGTATGTGCCAATCTCATCCCAGTCGAGGACTTCCTGAGTCACTTTGAAAGAAAAATCACTTCCCTTGCCGTATTCACTTTTAACGTCGAGTCTGGAACCCATCTCCTGCAAAAGGTTTTTGACAATATTCATGCCTAAACCGGTTCCTTCGATTGTCCTGTTTCGTCTTTCTTCAATTCGTTCGAACGGGTCAAAAAGTTTTTTGATGTCTTCCTGCTTGATACCGATTCCTGTGTCGATTACCTGCGCCCAAAGGTTGATTTTGTTTTCTCCTGCTCTTTCAAAGCCGATGTTCATCGTGACCGAACCTTTTGGCGTATATTTGATTGCATTCGTGAGAATATTGAGAATACATTGTTTGATTCGTGTTTCATCGCCGTTGAGCTTGTGGGGCATGGTTTTGTCAATGTTGATGATGAAATCAAGCCCCTTTTTTTCGGCTCTTCCCGAAACCATGTTCACCAGGTCGATAATTGTCGTGCATAAATCATAATCGACTGGAATAATTTCCATTTTGCCGGCTTCTATTTTGGAGAAGTCAAGAATGTCGTTAATTATAGAAAGAAGCGATTTGCCGCTGGATTGGATGTCCCGCGCATAAGACTGAATCTGCGGTTCCGTGCTTTCTCGTGTAATCATTTCGTCAAGACCAAGAATTGCGTTGATTGGAGTTCGGATTTCATGGCTCATATTGCTCAAAAAACTGGATTTTGCCTGATTCGCTGAATTTAACGCTATAAAATCTTGCTTTAAACGGCGGAAAAGATCATTGAACGTGTGTGCAAGTGAATCAAGCTCGTCATGTTTTGAACTGACCGAGAGCAGGGCATCAAGATTTGAGGTGGAAATGCTGGCAGCGGCCTTTGTCATTTTTACGATTGGCCTTAGCGTTCGTTTGGCGATAAAAAATGAAGTGAAATACGAGATTATAAGGAGCGGAATAAAGCCCAGTGCCAGTGATTTCGGTGTCATAAAATTGAAAATATTTGCCATCTTGTCACGGTCAATGGAATTTGAAACTTGAATCACGTAAGTTGTATTTCCTTTTTTGATTTTATGGGTTTGATAAACGACATTTAAGTCACCGTCCGTATAAAATGATTTTTTCTGATAAATTCTGGGTTTTTCTTCTGCTTCGGGGAGAATTGGAATTAATGGCCCGTTTGTCGCAAGAATTTCTTTTGTCTCACCATCGTAAATGCTGTATGTGATATAGTAAGGAAGTTTTGATTCGGCGGCATAAAGCGAATTTTCACCTTTAAGTGCGTCCAGAATTGAAACAAGGGCCGTGTAGATTTCATTATCCTTTGTTCTGCGTGCATTTAAATCAACGATGTAAATAAAATGCGCGGCAAGTGCCAGCTCCATAAGCGCAAGAAAGAATGAGAACTTGATGGCTGTTTTTTGTGCGAGGGATCTCATGCTCTAGTCTCCTTGTGGTGCAGATGTTTTGCATGAATATTCTTTTGATGTCCATGGCAAAAGAGACTCGAATTTTTTGACTTTCAGCTCTTCCTGATCATAGGACTTTAAATTTTTGAATTCCAGTGTGAATTTCGTTCCGACTGATAATTTTGTTTTGATTTCGAGAATTTTACCGGTTTTGTTGTAGCGGAAATCCGAGGATTCATCGAGTTCCTTTCCATTTATAAAAATATTCTCACGTTTGCAGGTCGATGGATTTATAGGAATGTTGAAAGTTATGAGAATGATTTCGGAGGTTGTTTCGATATGCACGACTTGAAACGGATTGTGCTTGCTGGGTAAACGCATTCCGTTGTAAGAATGTGTGCCGCTTGTGTTCAGATTGCCGGGATTTATTGGTGCGCTGTGCCCGCCACGACCAGCTCCCGGACCTGACGGAGAATGTGAGCCTCCTGGCCCTCCTGGCCCGCCATGACCAGAAGGCCCCCTTCCTCCGCCTGGTTGAGCAAAAAAAGGGCTTGTAGAGAAAATCAAAAAAAAGACCAGAAAAAAAATCTTTCTCTTCATGGATGCCTAAAATCCTCAGGAATAAAATAATTCGCTTTCAAAAGAAACTCCTTCTTCGGTTTTGCCTACGATTGTGAGCTTCTTTTCTGATTCGTTGATTTTGCCAAAAATTTCAAGCTTTTGACCGAGTTTTGCTTCTTTTGCGTAGTTGAGCCTGAAATCAGTGAATGTTGCCGTGCGAAAATCAGCCGGAATTGAATCTGCAACGAATGCGCCGTAACGTGCATTGTTTACGTGGTTGTTGCCGTCGATGTCCGAGTATTTTATTATTCGTTCATCCCATTTTTCGATGTCTTCTGGAATCTGAATTTTGCCATATTTGAGACAGTCGTGCTCTTTTTGTGATTCCACTGGCTTCCTCATGTCAAATTTTTTGGTCGGAATGATTCTATGTGCGACAGGATCAACCAGAATCCAGGAACTGATTCCTGTGATTAGCGGCTCTCCCTGCGGCGTGGTGAATTCGTACGCACGCACGAGCTGAAGAGGCTCGGCCTTTTCTTCGTAAGTGGTGAAAACATAATTTTCGTTCTCTTTGGGCATTTTGTGAAATCTGAATGCAGTCCGTGAGACCAGAATTGCATAGCCGTGTTCGGTGAGAGTGTCCCGGTCCATTCCCTGCTGGGCGTAATCTTCGACTGCCATGTCGCTGCTGACTTTTAGAAGTTCGTACAGGCTCATTCGTTTGTTAGAATCGCTCTGTGAGAACTGAACTTTATGCTCGCTGTGGAATGTAATTCCGTCATCATCAAACCATTGTTTTTGTGTTATCATATTTCTGTTAGCTCCTCTACGAAATTATAAGAATTTTCGCGTTTTAAGACGACTATTGTAATGTCATCGTCACGTTTTACGCCTTTTGTGAACTCATTGAATTCATCGATTATGTCTTTCATGATAGACTGTGAATCCTTTGCGTAACTTGAACGGATGATTTTTTTGACACGTTCCTTGCCGAACATTTCATTTTCGGTGTTGCGGCTTTCTGTGAGTCCGTCTGTATAAAATAAAAGAATATCATTTTCGGCCATTTTAAAGCTGATTTGCGGGAATGAAACTGTTATGAAGTCAAGACCGATTGCTCCGTGGTGATCTACATTGCTGCCAGATTTTATTTCGTCACAAATTCCATCCTCAGATGAATAGAAAATCGGATTTGGATGACCGGCATTTGCCATTTCGACTTTGCAGACGTCTTTTTCGTTGAACGGCTTGAATCGGAACATGAGGCCTGTGAGGTAATTTTCGATACCGCCCTTTGCTTCGATAATCTCATCATTGATTTCGTAGAGCGTTCTCGAAACCGTTTCATTTTTTTGCATATTTCGCATGAAGGACTGGAAAATTATGTTCTTAGCAAGCATGGTTACGAGACTTGCGGCAATGCCATGCCCCGAGACGTCAAACAGAGAGAATCCGTTGAGCGTGTCATCTTTTACATAAAAATCGTACATATCGCCGGAAACTTTGTCCAGCGGGCTGTAACTGACGGCAATGTCCCAGCCTCGAAGTTTTTTGGGTGGATACGGAAAGAATTTTTTTTGTACCAGTGATGCCATTTCGAGGTCGGTCTGAGAGCGGAAAATCTGCTGTTCAAGCTCAGTGTTCTTTTTTGAAAGCTCAATCGTCTGCCTGTCAATTTCTTTGCGGAGATTGATGTTGAGGTATTCGTTCTGAGAGACGGCCCGGTTGTATCTGGTGCTGAGAAGAATGAGAAAGCACAAAATTGAGAGCTGCCAGCCGAAAAGGGTGATATATGGAATATCAATTTTCTGGAAAAAAAGTTTTATTATTAAGTCGATGACTATTGATATTGAAAGCGGAACCAATACCGCTACGAGAATACTGAAATTCTTCCGCTCGCTTTTTGATTGTTTGACATGGAGCACAAAAACAAAACCGAGAACAAGCTGTACTCCAGAAAGAATAAGCATTAGCGGGCAGATAAGTTCAAGAAAATTGTAGTCTGGAGCACAGAAAGTTATGAGCGTACAGAATCCAAGTATTGAAAGCCTGATTATGCGGAAAATTTTTGTCTCTGAACCTTTTATGAAGTGAATTGTGAGCGTGGCGAGTAAGAATACAATCAGGTAGAAACCTTCGCAAAGCGTGGATTTTATGAAAAGCAGGAATGAAATTTTGCTCGGAAAAATAAGCGGCAGGTTGGGCGAACAAAACGGAAGTGCAAAAATCATTGATGCAATACAAAGTGCGGAAAATGAAAGATAAGCTCGTTCCTTTTTGCGCCACAAGTAAATCAGAAGGAAAAGAATTGTTGTAAAAAGCATGCCGCCTTCAGCGAAGAGATATACTGTTGACTGAAAGAAGCTGATGAGTGTATTTATCGTGGCAATATGGTCATGCTCACCTAGTAAAATTGTGTCTGAAATGCCGCTGACACCTTTGCAATAAACTTTCATGAATATTACGTTGCGCCCCACGGAATTGAGTATGGAATCAGGAATGGAATAAAAATGGCTGCCCCAAAGAACGCTCCGCTCGTTTGGCGGAAACTGGCCGTACCCCCCGACATAAGTGCCGTTTACCCAGACTTTATCCGCGAAATGAAGGTATGTGATTAGAAGTGCAAGGGATTTGTGCCTGAGATTTTCGGGAACAGGGAAAACCATCATGAGCCAGATATATTCTTGCCCTGGTTTTATGACTTTTTTTATGTTACCGATGCCTTCCGTGCGGAATTTGTGAAACCTGCGTGATTCAACGTCTTCGATTGTGCTGTTTCTGTCGCATTCGGCCCAGTATAAACGGTCTTTTAAATTGAGTAAATCTTGTGCCTGGTTTTGATTCTTTGATTTTGAACAGGCTGAAAATATGAGAATGAAAAAAGAAAGTGTTAAAAAAAGAATCTTATGCTTAAACACATTAAGATTATATCATAAAATCTCCAAAATCTAAAATTTTTTTAGGAAATATTAAGATAATTATTATTATTTTGCGGTTTATCTTCGTGGTTCAGCGAGGAGAAGGCCTCTTCCCCATAAAAATCCGTTCTTGTTTTCGAAGAGCCAGAATTCTGCTCCGTAGCAGAAAATAGCCATATCGTAGTAGCCGACATTCGTTCCAAGCGGAACCGGAATCATTTTTTCTCTTTCACCTTTCGCAAGTTCATCAAATTTTTTTACATGGAAAATTTCTTCTGCAATTTTTTTGCCTTCAGATAAATCATTAAAGCAATAGAAAGTTGTGTAAAGTTCCCCGCCACTTTTAAAAGGCAGCACGACCTGAACTTTTTCGTATGCGAATGAGAATGTTGCGGCAAGAAAAATAATAGACGCAGAGAAGATTTGTTTTAAAAGCATATTATATTATCGGCTTGTCTGAAGATAATAATCTTGAAATATGCTGAATGTATGCTATAATGAATTTTAAAATTGTGTAAGAGGAGAGCTGCTTATGCGAAAATTTTCACGGCTTATGATTGTGATTTCCCATGAAGGTGATGAAACGCCTGCGTTTTCGACATCTGTTGTAGAAGTCACAAATGGTGACAATATTGTTCAGGTGTCTGACTTTGAAACGGCCCTGCATATGCTGCCGCAAGGAAGTGAAGTTAGCGTTGTGGCAAATGGAACTGTCGGGAACATCTCTATGCACAATATTTCCCGCATAATTCGTGAAAGCGGTGTTTTAGTTTCTTTGGATCTCTCGGCCGTAAAAGAACTGACCAAAGTATATGACAGTCCGTTCAAGGATAATCAAAATCTAATCAGTATAAATTTTCCTGAGAATATTGTTTCTATAAATCATCAGGCTTTTGCAGGTTGTAAAAATCTTGAGCACGTTTCGATTCCTGCCAGCGTAAAAAAAATCGGTGCGAGGGCCTTTGACGGCTGTGAAAAGCTAGTTGTCCTTGAATTTTCAGATCCATGCGGCTGGTTCGTAAAAAAAGAAAATGACGAGTATATCCCTGTTTCAAACGTCGGTAATGCCGAGGATAATCCGTATCGTTTTACGCTTCCGTCAAGTCCGTACAGGAATGTTGAGCTTCAAAAAATATCATAAGGGAATCTCGAAAGCTTCAGTTTTTAGAAGTTCCTATAATGCAAGTGCGTCGATAAAATTTAAAAGGTGTTCCGCAAGATTTCCGTTTGCGTGAAGTTTATTGGCAAAATTGCAAAATCCTTTGGTGTTTTTTTGATTTGCTGAATCCAAAAGCATCTGTGTGAGCGGGGCTGATTTAGTCGCGTTCTCATAATCATTGTAGCTCTTCCAGAAAGACTGAATCGGCTCAAAAATCTCTGGCTCAAAATATTCCTTCATGCGGTCAAGCAGCGCGTTCACTTTTACGAGCTGGTAATTTTCGTCCTGCTTGTAAGCCTGCCATGCAAATGGAAGACCTGCGAGGGCTGCCCGTGCAAGAGAATCCTCTCCGCGCACAAAAAGAAAGTCCATCGTGGTGATGAAATAATCGAATTCTTCCTGCTGTAAAAAAGGAATTTTTTCAATTTTGAACGGTGAATTGAAATTTTTCCAGCTTTCCTCAAAAGGAGCGGAAGATTTTCCTTCTGCAAGATAAACGACAACAGTAAAATCCGCGTGGCTTTCCCGCATTTTGCTCTGAAATTCCGCGATTCCTTTGACAACGGCCGAACAATCGTCTTCGTAAGCGAAAAAGAAAATTTTAAATGCAGGATGGGCTAACGATTGTAGCCCCGCCGCAGGCGTTCCTTCGTCTTGCGAAGGAATGGAGCGGAAGCGGAAGGGCGAAAAGCGTGACGGCGAAGCCGGAGCCCCCGATTGGTCATTGCTGACTGCTAACTGCTCATTTATAATCAGTCCGGCTGTTTTTTCGGTAAAGCCCGGCATAAAAAAAATCTTCTTGATATTTGCCTTGCGTGTGCCGCTTTTGAGAAGGTGAAACTCATCGGCATATTCTTCGGCAGTGAGGTAGTCAATCTGAATTATCTGAACCGAGCGCGTGAATTCCGGTGAAAAAAGCTGCTCTTCAAGCCAGTCCGGCCGCCCGCATTGGAAACACTCCAAGATAATGGAAAGTGGAAAGTGGAAAGTGGAAAGTTTGTCCGTATCGCTTTCCGTTTTCTGTTTTTCGCTTTCCGTTTTCAGATTTCCGTTTTCCACTTCCAAATTCCAGTCTATGATTTTCCAGGTGGCGTTTTTGTAGCGGAAGTTCTGGATTTTTTTTGTCGGGTCGATTTGACTGGCCATTTTGTGGAAACTTTCGAGATTGCTGACCACAAGACTTAGTTCCAGTTCGGGACGAAGGTCGCTCAGGGCGCGGGCAAGGCGGTAAACCACGCCGATGTCGCCGAAATTGTCAACGACCTTGCAAAGAATCATGATTTTGTTTTTGTCTATCATTTTAATATCTTGCTCCGATTGAAATTGCCGGCTGCAGCTCAGCCTTGTCGTTCAGCCTGATTGTTCCGAAATGTGATGAGCGGGCTGTGCTTGAGAATGCAGTGTCATTGTAGTCATCGATGTGCATGTCAAAAGTAACGGCCATAAAATAATGTCCTCTTCTGAGTGGTTTGTACGAAAGTGAAAGCCGGGCCTCTGGAACGATGTCGAATTCTTTTTGGCTGGCAGTCTTTGTCCAGACATAACGCGCGAATATTTCTGTGTCGAACAAAACTCTTCCATAAATAATGTGCTGGTGCCCGATTCCAGTTGCCAGACCGTAGGATTTTGTTGAATGAATTTCTCCGAGAACTGTGCCATAGAAAACCGGGGCACCGATTCTGAATCCGCCGTTAAGAATTTTGTCAAAAGATAAAGAAATTTCCGGCTCAATCATGAACTTGAAATTCTCGTTGAGACCGTATTTTTTTACGAGACTTTTTGCTTCTTTTCGGGTAAGTTCTTCGTAATCGAGCGATGTTGCCTCAAGCGTTTTGGGGCCGACTTCAAATTTATATGAGCGCGATGAAGATGGCTTTAATTTTGATTTTTCGCTTGTGCTCAAAAGTTTTCCGCTGACATCGTATTGCTCGATTTTGTAGCTTGCTCCTGTTCGAACCAGACTGTCTTTGTGAATTATCACGTTGAGCTCCTGGTTTGCGGGAAAGCCGAGAACATTATGGTATGGAAGGGGCATTATGAAGGCCGGAGGACTCATGGAATATGGATCGACTACACCGTTTATGACTTTTGCAAGCAATTTGCCTTCATTGTCGTAAATCGCACAATCAATTGCTCCGCCAATCACAATTTCTGAGCTGCCGAGTGACGCAAAAATTTCGTCCTCATTCAATGCAAGCAGCCACGAAAGATAAGATTCACATGCGTGCATATCAACTGCCGCGTTTATGATATATTCAAATCCGTTGTCGTAGTTTTTGTTTATTTTGTATCGGAACGGGCGCAGAATCAGCGGAAGTTTTTTTTCTTCTGGCTCATTGTAATCTTTCCTGGCTTTTTTTTCGTTTGGAAAGGCAAAGTCCAGACCCACGCCAGCCATAAAATGAAGACCGAGTCCGTAATAGTGCTCGATATCGTTGAAAACGCCTGTAAGGACTCTTGATGCTTGAATCGGCAAAAATGGCCCTGTCTTGAAGGGGGCGTATTCCCGGAAAAGCAATTTTTTGTAGTATTCGTTCATGCGAGGAAGATAATCCGAAATATATTTTTGAGCGTCGCAGTTCCAGTAGTTTACGATGTAGCGTGTCTGGCCGAATTTTTTCCATTGCCAATTGCCACGGTTTGGCGGAACTGATGGAACGGCATCCTCTGCGTTTACAATATTCCAGATGAAGTTGTATTTTTCGTCGAAGGTGCGCATATCCTGGCTTACATTGGGGCTTGCGAAAGTGTAGACAAAGATTTTGCTGCTTGTAATTTCCTGTTCGTCGTATAAAATCGCTCCCAAAAGGTTTGCAATGGCGGCTCCACGGCTGTGACCAGTAATCAGGAAATATGAGTCTTCTTTTGAAATTGAATTTTCCTTCAGAAACCGGTAGAAATCAGCTTTTATGATTTCACAGGTTGATAAAAAGCCCTCGTGAATCATCACGTTTTCTTTTGATGAATTGCTGATGTTGAGATTTGAGTGCCATTCGTTTGCACTGAGAGGAGTGCCGCGGATTATGAGAAAAACGAGTTTTTTGATTCCGGCAGGAGTCTGAATGTCCTTGAATGCAAAACTGTAGGCGGCCTGATCGTTTTTGTCAATGTGATTGTTGTAATCAAGATTATAATTCCAGTAAATATCACTTTTTTTGAAACCCAGAATCTCGTAGCTTTTGAGCATTTCATTTGAATCGGGATTTTCTTCGACATGAACGTAAGAAATCGTAGAAAGCATCGCGGAGAGCCGGGCAATCTGATGGTTGTAAACTTTTGGATTTGCAGCAACAAGAATGTTTTCATCCCATTCCAAATCAACTGGAACAGGCTCTTTTACCGACATCATAAGTCCGTTCACAGGGAATGTAACTGTGCGGGCGTATAAAGCGGAAAAAACTGTGAGGAAGAGGAGAATAAAAATGTAGGTACGAGGTATTTTTGTATTTGACATATTTTTAATTATTGCCACACAGATTCGATTTTGCTACGCAAAATCAAAATTTAAATATTTAAAATGGGATTCCGTAGGAATCCCGAATCTGTGTGACAATCTTTTTTTTACCTATAGAGAAGATTCCTGCATGTCTGATAGAGAAGCGGAACTGCGAGTTTGCGTGCTGTCTTTGCCGTCGAGTGTGACCTTGAGCTTTTTGAATTCACCTTCGCGGAATACCGTTACTGTAACTGTGTCGCCCGGGCGTTTTGATTCCAGCGCACTTGTATAATCGGCGTAAGTTCGGACCGTGATGTTGTCGATGCCTGTGATAATGTCACCGCCAAGATAAATTGTCGTTGGATTGAAGCGGCTTCCGTACTGGACCTGCTCTGTTCCGCCCAAAATACCTGATTTTTCGGTTGAAGAGCCGCGCTCAACTTCACTGACAAGAATTCCGTAGTTGATGGAAAGACCTGCGTAGCGCGCGATTGATGAAGTCATCTGAACCGGTGCGATTTTGAGCACTCCGCGATTGACTTTCCGGTATTTAATCAAATCGTCAACGACACGGCGGGCTGTGCTTACAGGAACAGCGAAGCCGATTCCGGCAGAAGAGCCTGAGTTTGAGATAATCATCGTGTTGATTCCGACCATTTTGCCGTTTGTGTCGAGCAACGGACCGCCAGAGTTGCCGGGGTTGATAGCCGCATCGGTCTGAATCATGTTTCGGATGATGACGTTTGTGCTTTCCTGAATCGGGCGGCCAAGACCAGAGATGATTCCTGTGGTCATGGTGCGTTCAAGTGCGAACGGATTTCCGATTGCGATTACTTTTTGCCCGACTTTGAGATTGTTTGAATTTCCGAAGTCGATTGTTTTGAGCGTTACGTTATCCGGCGGATTGAATTTGATTACAGCAATGTCGCTTTCAACGTCCTTTCCGATTACTGTTCCTTCATAAGATGAGCCGTCGTAAAGAGAGATGTTGATTTTGCTTGCGTTTGAGATTACATGGACGTTCGTGACGACGTAGCCGCGTTTATCGATGATTGAGCCGCTTCCTGAGCCGCCTTCCTGAACGACCGGCTCGAGGAACCAGTTGATTCCCATGACCTGCGTGGTGATGTTGACTACGGCTTCGTTGCATTTTTCGTAGACCGAAATATTCTGCTGCTCGTCCTGAGTGTATGGTGAATAAGAATTGCTTGCGACCGGAACGGATTTTTCTTCGATAATCGGATAGTAAGAATCTGCTTGTACGGCTGAACTTTCAACTTTTGAAATTTCAAGCTTTTCTGAAGAGGATTCTTTGACTTCCGAAATGCTTTCTGCATTTGACTCAGAATCTTCCGGTTCGGATTTGGGGGTGAAGGTGAGATAAGCTGCCCCTAGAAGAGCAATTACGACACCTGCCGCCATTCCGGCCAGAGTTGATTTTATGAGCTGCGAGCGTGAATAAAGCTTCATTTTATTTCTCCGAGGCTTGAATCTGCCTGAGCTGTGACTTCTGGCTCTGCCTCAACGTTTTGTTCTTTTGCTTGTGAAGAAGATTTTTCTTCTGCCTGAGCATTTGCCCTTGCTTCAAGTTTTTTTTGTGTCTCTTCGTTTGGCTGAAGTTCCACGTAGAATGTTTTTTCTTTGCCGCGCTCAACGTAAACGAATTTTTCCTGATAGTCGTAGCCTTCTTTTTCGGCACGGAGAAGATAAAATCCTTCGACCAGGTTTGAAAGAGAAAGCTTTGAATAGCCCTGAAAATTCTGGTTCAGATAAATACGGCAATTTTTAATGTTTGTCTTGAAAATCACTTTTGTGCGAGAGACTTCAATATCTTTGACTTCTTCTGGCTCAAGGTTTGGAATGATTGAGAACGCCTGTTCTGAATCATTCCCTGCCTGTGAAGAATCTGCTACTTGCTGTGCAAAAACTGTAGGGAAAGACAAAAATGTAATAAGACCGAAAATAAAAATGCTTCTTTTCATATCTTCTATAATACCGAAAAACAAATCTTCTCACAACAAATCGAACAGCTTTTCTTCATCCATGTAATCATGTTCGAGAAAACTGAAATATCTTGTTTTCGTTATGATTATGTGGTCGAGCAGTGAAATTCCTAAAATTTCTGCGGCCTGGAACAATCGTATCGTCGTGTGAACATCCTCCTTTGATGGCGCTGGATTTTCCGAAGGATGGTTGTGACTTATAACGATAGCCGATGCGTGTTCTTTTATTGCTTCCGAAAAAACTTCCGCCGGACTGATGACTGCCATATTTCCGCTCCCGGTACAAACGACGCGTATTGAAATTATTTCCCTTGCTCCGTTCAGGCTGATGCACAGAAAATGTTCCTGCCTCTGCATCGCATAATTCTGAATATACGGAACAATTTCTGCCGGAGTCCGAAGCGCGACCTGTGGATTTCGGTTGCATCTTTTCCCGAATTCTAACGCCGCCGCAATCATCAGAGCTTTTGATTTTCCCATTCCTTTTATTGTCATGAGATTTTCAAGCAGATTTTCGTTGTTTGATGACATTACGATTCCCAGAACTTGTTTTGATAGTTCTCTGATAGGTGTGTCCTTTGTTCCGCTTCCGAGAATCAGCATAATCAGCTCAGCCTCGCTTGGATAAGAAAGCCCGTGTTTTAAGGTAAGTTCTCGGATTTCGAGTTTTGCTTCAATATCTGCGGATTCTGGAAAATTAATTAACTCATTCATCTTTTTTCCTCACTATATATATAGGAAAAATTTTTGTGTTTTCGGCAATGCGAATTAAAAAAAATGCAAAAAAAATTAAAAAAATCACAAAATTTTTTGAAAAGCCGATAATTTGAGCATGGAAAAATCAATTTTTAAAAATGAAATAAAATTTTTATCTTTGAAACGAGCTCTGCCTGTATTTGTGGGAATGCTGCTCGTTTCAACAATTTTCTTTTCGTGCGTGACGCCTCCTGTCCGCGAGGAATGTTCGCGCGAGCTTTTGGGAACCGGAATTAAAAATCAGGAACAGCTTGTAAAATTTTTTATGAACCATAAACCCGATGCTGATAAGGAAAGGGTTGAACGGCTTGCAGGATTTTATATTGAAGAGGCGGCAATCGAAGGAATTAATTCTGACGTTGCTTTTGTTCAGATGTGCCATGAGACTGGATTTTTAGGCTTCGGAAATCTTGTCTTGCCGGAAATGAACAATTTTTGCGGTCTTGGCGCTATGGATGCAGATCACCCCGGAGAATATTTTGAGAGCGAGCAGATTGGAGTTCGTGCGCATATTCAGCATTTGCAGGCTTATGCCACAACAGCTGACGTTGAATTGAATCAGGAACTTGTTGACCCGCGATACAGCTGGCCGCACAAAGCAAAACTCGCTCATACCGTGCATGACCTCGCCAAAAACTGGGCTACAGACCCGGATTATGGCATTAAATTGGATTCACTTCTGAGCGAGCTTGGTGGTTTTTAACGAAAATGGCGTGATTCACTGACTTTTAAGAAAGGAAATGAATCACGTTTTTCTATTTTATAAGCCGGATATTGTCGATGTAGATATGCGATTCCTTGTTGTATTCCATCCAGTTGTCGCAGTTGATTGAGATTCGGCGCACGTCACCCAAAAAGCTTGTGAATTCGCGGAAATCATAGACGACCGTGTGAACGCCCTTGCCAATCTGATATGATTGTGCTGCCTGACACCACTTCCATTCATTTGTTGCCTGCAAAACGGCGTAAAGATTGTAAGTGTAATCTTCGGGATTGTAGATGTCCACGGCGAGATATTTTGTGCCGCTTAAATCGTTCGTGCCGTCGTAGAACCATGATGCCGATTTTGACGAGTCTTTGCCCATCGCTTCCATCGTGAGTTCTAGTGAATGCCGGCCTTCCGAAGACCACTCCATTGAAAGATTCGCGCCGTTGGAAATCTTGTGGGTTCCGAACTGATCATAGTCAAAACCTGCCCAAATCCAGTAATTTCCTTTTTCGAATCCGTCAAAAACTTCGACTGAGCCTTTTGGTAGCCCTTCATCCACCTGACTGAAAGCCGAAAATGCCGAAATTGCCAGTATAATCATTCCAAAAAATAATTTTTTCATAAAATCGCCTCCATTTGTTCCGTTAAACCCTACTCAACCTTGAACTTGTTCATTGCTTCCTGAAGTTTTGCAATGCTTGTTACGTTCATTTCTACACAATGCTGAGCCATTTTTGAGAAGTTGCTGATTGCATCGGTCTTTTCGGTCATGTTCTTTACATTGGTATTTACATCCGTAGTCATGTTTGCGATTGAATCCATTTCGTAAGAAACCTGTTTGCTTCCTTCCATCATCTGGTCTGAGTCGTTCTTGACGCTGCTTGTGATGGTGTTGATTGTGTGAATAAGGTCAAGAACCTGCTCGCTGCCTTTGTTCTGTTCCTTCATCGCTTCGACGATTACATGTTCCTGCTCGCTCACGGTTTTTGTAAGCCCGAAGATACTGCTGAACTGCTCCTGGACAGTCTTTGTTGATTTTGTGACTTCATCGATGAGGTTCGATACTTCCATAAGCTCATTCTGAATCTTTGTGCCCTGTGAGCTTGATTCTTCGGCGAGCTTACGGATTTCACCAGCTACGACCGCGAATCCCTGTCCGCTTTCACCGGCGTGTGCAGCCTCAATTGCCGCATTCATCGCAAGAAGGTTTGTCTGGCTCGCAATCTTTTTGATTACGACGGAAGCTTCCTGCAAATTCTTTGAGCGTGCCTGAATTTTTACCGAAAGGTCGGCCGTGTTGTTGATAAGAGCCTGTCCTGATTCAGAAGCCTGCTCCAAAGATGTTATTGACTGGCGGTTGTTTTCGAGAATGTTCGTTACGTTTCGGATATTTGCCGTCATTTCCTCGACTGCCGCAGATGAATCGTTGACGCTTGATGCCTGAACTTCGATATTCTCGTTGAGTTTTTTGATGTTCTTTACAATCTGTTCTACGACTGAACGCGCTTCCTCAACGCCTGCCGCATGGTCCTGCATCTGATTCTGAATTGACTGTATGCTTGCCGTGATGTCCGTTACGGCTTTTGCGGTCTGTGCCATTGAATCGTTCAGCTCGTTACCGATTCCGTGCATTTCAGAGCTTGAATCTTTTGCATCTTTGATTGATGACGAAAGTTTGTCCATTGTTTTGTTGAAACTCTCGCACATTGCCCCGATTTCGTTTGCCTGATTTGACTTGAGCCGCACGGTCATGTCTCCGTCACCTTCGCTGATGTTCTGGAGGGCGTTTACTGTTGTTTTGAGAGGATTAGTGATTTTTGAAACGACGAGATAAACAATCACCATTACGATGATAATCTGGAGCATAAATGCAATAACGATGTTCCAGATTGTATTCCATGCGCTTTCTTCCATTACTTTGAGCGGCGTGATAGAAACGAAGTACCAGTATGCGCCGGAGCGATCAACCTGAGTTTTAACGACCGTGACGAATACGCTTGTGCCATTAAGTTTTGTCGTAAAATGCTGTGTGGACGGGTCTAAGTTCCCGCTCTCGGCGTTACGAGTCTCAAAGAATCCGTTGTAATCCGAGAAGAGTGTGCTTTTTGAGCCGACTGAGCTTCCGTCGCTGGAAGCAAGAACAACGCCTGTTGAAGTGAGGAACTGGCAGTTTGTCTTTTTGTAGATTGAAGAGCCGTCCATCATGTTTTCAAGCCCCGAAAGAACGATGTCGATTCCTGCGATACCGTTTCGCTGCCCCAGTGAGTTCTGAATCGGGGAGAAAACTTTTGCGGTCAGAACCTTTTCGCCGTCGAGCGTGGTGATGCTTGGCTCGTTGATGAAAGTGATTGCGGCATCAGTGTATTCTTTTATTTGCTGTGATGTGAATTCGGTGACAATATCATTTTTGATTCGGCCATTTTTGTCACGGATGTAGTGAACTTTGAACTGGCCTGTCGGGTTGTCCGTGTTATCCTTGCGTCTTTCGTCTTTGTGGTCAAACATATTTGGAAGCCAATAAGCCCAGGCCGAATCAATTGTAGATGATTTGACCATTGCACGAACTTCCTGTTCGATTGAAGTTGAGCGTTGCTTTTCCGGGATTGCCCATGAGCCGCCCAAAAGACCTGCAAAAGCCTCTGCTGAATAAACCATTTCCGTCATTTTCTTTTCGACTGAATTGCTTTTGTTTTCAGTGAGTGTGATGATGCTTTTGGTAATCTGTTCTTTGTTGTTGTTAAGGACCGTTTTACCAATCATGAACGTCATAAAAAGTGATATGACAACCATAGCAATACCCAACGAAAGGATAAGGCTCATCCTGATTGATTTGAATGAAAATTTGCGCTTGCTCATTCTTCCTCCAAAATAGATATAAAAAGACGATTTTTAAATGGGGAAGTGTACGCTAAAGATGTGAAAAATTATGATAAAAGTATCTTATAGAATTTGTTGATTGTAAAGGTAAATACTTAATAAAAATATCAATTTTTTGTTATGGAAAAGGATGAAATGTTTAATCTGAATGGCGAGGTTTGAAAATATCCGGATATTGTAAAAAAAAACGACGTGAAGGAGTGAAACGGCTTACGAAAACACGCTGTTTGTGCTGCCGCGTAAGCGGCAACCGTATATAGTTACAAGCACAAACAGCGTGTAGCAGGCTAGCCTGCGTTTTCGCTAAGCCGTTTTCACGACTGGAAGTCGTTTTTTTTTAATACAGCTGGGCTATTTGACAACGACATTAACCAATTTACCTGGAACGACGATAATCTTTGCGACTGTCTTGCCTTCAGTGAACTTTTTGAAGCCTTCGGTTTCTTTTGCCATTGCTTCAAGAGTTGCGTTGTCCGTGTCGGCGGCGGCTTCGAATTTTGCACGGAGCTTACCGTTAATCATGACCGGGAACTCTTTTGTGTCGTCCTTGCAGAACTCTTCGCTGAACTCAGGCCATTTTGCGTAAGCACAGCTTTCTTTGTGGCCGAGTTTTTCCCAGAGCTCTTCGCCGAGGTGTGGGGCGTAAGGTGAAAGCATGAGAACGAATCCTTCCCACATTTCGCGTGGAAGTGAGTCGAATTTGCTTGCTTCGTTCACGAAAATCATCATCTGAGAAATCGCTACGTTGAAGTCGAGGTTGTTTGTGTCTTCTGTGACCTTTTTGACAGTTTTTGCGTATGTCTTTCGGAGAGAAGCCAAGTCTTTGTCGAGCTTTCCGCGGATATCCGTGTCGGTCAATGGCTTGTCGCTCAATGTCCAGATTTTATCGAGGAAGCGGTTTACGCCAATCAAGCCCTGTGTGTTCCATGGTTTACTAACTGTGAGCGGTCCCATGAACATCTCGTACATTCGGACTGAATCTGCACCGTAATTATTAATCATTTCGTCTGGGTTTACGACGTTTTTGAGCGATTTACTCATTTTTGCGATTACGCGCTCAAGCTCTTCTCCGTCTTCTTTTGAATAGAACTTTCCGTCGCGCTCGTCAACCATGTCAGTTGGAACGAGAGACTTGTTCTTTCGCTGGAAGGCAAATGAAGTAATCATGCCCTGATTGATAAGACGCTGGAACGGCTCTTTTGTTGAGACAACTCCCAAATCATAAAGAACTTTGTGCCAGAATCGTGCGTAGAGAAGGTGAAGAACTGCGTGTTCAGCTCCACCAACATACAAGTCAACTGGCATCCAGTAGCTTTCTTTGGCCTTGTCAGCAAAGCATTTTGTGTTCGTAGGATCGATGTAACGCAAATAGTACCAGCAGCTTCCTGCCCACTGAGGCATTGTGTTTGTCTCGCGGCGGGCTGGCTTTCCGCATTTTGGACACTTGCAGTTAACCCATGAATCGATTCCGGCCAGTGGAGACTCACCGGTGCCTGTCGGCTGATATGTCTTGACGTTTGGCAATTCAAGAGGAAGCTCTTCTTCCGGGATTGGAACGATGCCACAGTCAGGGCAGTGAACCAAAGGAATTGGCTCGCCCCAGTATCGCTGGCGGCTGAATACCCAGTCGCGGAGCTTGTAGTTTACTGCTTTTTTGCCGATTCCCTTTTCGCCCAGGAATTCGAGCATTTTTGCGATTGCGTCCTTTTTGTTGAGACCGTTCAGGAATTCTGAGTTTACGTGAATTCCGTCTTCTGTCCATGCCTGTTTCTGAACGTCAACTTCGCTCTTGAGGACTTCGATGATTGGAAGGTTGAATTTTTTTGCGAAATCCCAGTCTCGTGTGTCGTGTGCTGGAACGGCCATGATTGCGCCTGTTCCGTAAGAAATAAGAACATAGTCTGCAATCCAGATTGGAATAAGCTTGCCGTTTACAGGGTTGATTGCGTAGCTTCCGCTGAATACACCTGTCTTGTCTTTTGCAAGGTCAGTGCGCTCAAGGTCAGATTTTTTTGCTGCCTCATCGATATATTTTTCGACGGCTTCTTTCTGCTCTGGAGTTGTGAGAGTTTTTACAAGTTTGTGCTCAGGCGAGATTACCATGTAGGTAGCACCGAAGAGAGTGTCGCATCGTGTTGTGTAGACTGTGAGCTTCTGGTCGGTCGGCTTTCCGTCTTTGTCGGCAACGGTGAAGTTGACTTCGGCACCTTCTGAGCGACCAATCCAGTTGCGCTGCATTGCCTTTACGCTTTCCGGCCAGTCCAAGCCTTCCAAATCTTCGAGCAGGCGGTCTGCATAGGCTGTGATTTTGAGAATCCACTGGCGGATTGTTTTGTGTGTTACGACGGCACCACATCGCTCACATTTGCCTTCTTTTACTTCCTCGTTTGCAAGACCCGTGAGACAGCTTGGGCACCAGTTGATTGGTGTGTCTGTTTCATAAGCCAGGCCTTTTTTGTAGAGCTGAAGGAAAATCCACTGAGTCCATTTGTAGTAGTCCGGGCCGCAAGTGATTACCTGACGATCCCAGTCGTAGCTGAAACCTAGTGCCTTAATCTGCTCTGTGAAGTGTGCGATATTCTCATAAGTGGTTGTAGCAGGATGTGTGCCTGTTTTGATAGCATAGTTTTCGGCTGGAAGACCGAATGCATCATATCCCATCGGATGAAGGACATTGTAGCCGTTCATGCGCAAAAATCGTGAGTAAATGTCGGTAGCTGTGTAGCCTTCCGGATGACCAACATGAAGACCCGCACCGCTTGGGTAAGGGAACATGTCAAGAATGTAACGTCGTTTTTCTTTTGGAACGTTTTCGTCCTCTACAGCACGGAAAGTCTTGTGCTCGTCCCAGTATTTCTGCCATTTAGGCTCAATTGTTTTAAAAGGATACATTTGTAACTCCTGAATTTTTTGACGCGGATGAACGCAGATGAACGCAGATTCGCGAGTATGTACAGATAAAAAGTGAAATTATTCTATCAAAAAGGGAGAAGTTTTTCTATATATAGAAATAATGACGCCAGGGATAGTAGTGACCGCGAAAGCGGTTCCGTAGAGAGCGTGAGCGAACGAAGGAATGGAGTGCGGCTAGCACGGAACCACGGATAGCCCTTAGCAAGTTGATTGCGCCTAAATAAATTTTCTGAAAAAGTCACATTCATCGTCGTTGCAGAACTTGGCTTCGGGAAGATTCATGTTTACGTGGAAAACGTGGCCGATGTCCCTGCGGTTTGGCTCGCCGTAGATTTTTATGACGGCTTCGATTCCCTTGCTTTTGAGCAAATCGTACATGGGCTGGGCTTGTGGGAGCAAAAAGTCCCTGTGGCTGCTCATTATGAATGCTGGCGGAAAATCCGGCGTAATGTTTGAGAGCACGTCGATTTTTTGCTGGAAATTTTCGCTTTTTATATCTGTGTTTTGGCCGATGTAAGCCCAGAAAATATCGTCCAAGTCGTTTTGAAGGCGAGTGTTCGGAGCGTAGATGCCGCAGTTTAAGCCCACAGCCTTGATTTTTACGTTTGGAATGGTAAATTCATAAAGTTTTGCGAAATCAGGATTTGTGAAGATTGCCGCGTAATGGCTTGCCAGCTGTGCTCCCGCAGAATCTCCCACCAGAACAAGTTTTTCTTTGTCGATGCAGTATTCGCCTGCGTGCTTTTCGATGAAAGTGATAGCAGAATTGATGTCTTCGAGGGCTGATGGGAAAAGATTTTCCGGGGCCAGACGGTAATTTATGTTCACTACCGTGAATCCCCGGAGTGCAAGACTCATGCAGTAAAATTTGTAGACTTCCTTGCTTCCGTAGACCCAGGCTCCCCCGTGGATGTTCACGATTGTGGCCTGGGCTTGGTTTACGTCAGAAGTTTTGTAGATGTCCAAAAGGTTGCTCTCACCGTGCGGACCGTAAGAAATATCGTAAAGATTTGCCATATTTTCTGGCACGGTGAGTTTTTCGTCACGCTTTTTGTCGTAGTATGCCCATTTTGTGCGGAGTTCGCTTACTGTTTCCTGCAAAGATTTCTTTTCTTCGTTCATAAGAATTTCAGTTTAGCATGAATCGTGGATTTTGCAACCGGCTCTTTTGGGCGTACTGGGCGGCAGTTTCCTACAGAATGTACTAAATCCCGACTTTTACACTGTAGATTTTTACGCAGTGGCCATGGATTGTAAGTCCATTGTTTTTCAATTTTGTGCAATCAGAAGCCGAGAGTTTTACATAAATTATGGCGCTATCATATTTTAGCGTGATGTTTTTTCCTTCTGTCGCAACCATTGCATCCTCAAGTTGGGCAGAATTTGCAAAAGCGTAGAACTCTTTCATATCAAGAGAGACCCATGAACCTGTCGGACAAACGCGAATCTGACTGTAATCCGCCAAAACCTGCTTGTTGACTGAAAGTTCCAGAATCGAGCCTTCTTTGATTCCGTCGAGTTTTGACGAAGGAATATCGCAGTCGATAGCCCACTCGTTATAATCAAGTTCCTTTGGTACGCTCAATAATGTCTGCTTTACAGCCTTTTTCTTGAATAAATCTTCGAGAGTTTCTGATGGAGTCTGTGGCTGAGTCGTATTTGTTGTATCTGAAGTTTGTGTTGTTTCGCTTGTTGTTTTCGTGTCTGTTTTTGTTGTATCAGATGCTGATGAGTTTGCACCGGGTTTTTCAGCATAAAACCAGAATGTTTCTATAATCAGAACGTCGTTTGTTGTCCGCTTCAACTCAGCCATCTGCTGGTCTATTGCAGAGGCGGATGGAGTTAGTTCACTGAGCAGCTGCCGGAGCTGAGTTTCCGTTACGCTTGTCTTCTTGTATTCGGTTGTGTTTTTGTACAGATAATCACGAAGTTCTTTTTTGTCTGAATAAGAGCAGTATTGACCGATGTTTTCTCTCCATTTCGTGGCAGACGCAACTACAGACTCTGGAATTTGACCGCTTTCAAGAACGTAATTCCCGATATTTGAACCAGCTCCCGAATCCGAACTTGAATCGTCGCTGCAGCCTGTGAATGTCAGACCCAGACAGAATGTCGCGCAAAGGCATGCGCAGAGCGTTAGAATAAATTTTTTCATAAGGAATTTCCCCCATTTTTTGATTTTATTTATTTTACATTGGGCAGATTCCTTTGTATTGGGAGAAAAACTCCTAATTATTCTGGAATTTCTGAATCAGTTCCGCTCGGTTTTTGACATAGCACTTATCGTAAATAAAGCTCACGTAGTTTTCCACTGAATGTGATGAAATGAAAAGTTCCCCTGCGATTTCCTTGTTTGTCTTTCCCTGTAAAATTTTTTCGAAGATTATTTTTTCCTGCCGCGAGAAGCTTGAAATCACAGAATCAAGATTTTTGAGTGTTTTTTCCATGCGTTTTTCGATGTATTCTCCGCCGTCAAGAACGTTTTTAAGGGCGGCCAAAAGTTCTTCTTCGCTTGCAACTTTTGAAATGTAGCCTTTGGCTCCGCTTTCCCGAGCCTGCAAAATATAGCCCGGAGTGTCGTACATCGAATAGATTATGCATTTGATTTGCGGCCAGTTTTTTGTGATTCGTTCGACCAAATCAAAGCCTGATTCACCCCTGAGCTGAACGTCCACGATAATGATTTGAGGAAGCTCACATGGATTTTGGATTTGCGCAAGGCATTCAAGACATTCCGCCTGAGAAGTAAAAGTCTTCGCCACATCCCAGTCAGAATTTTCTTCAAGATAAGCCTTCAGCCCGTTCAAAAGCATTTTGTGGTCATCAACGATGTAGAGTTTTTCCATTTCGACTCCGCTCAATGCACGCATCAGTCTGCCACCTTCACGCTCAGTTTTACCTGCATTCCTTCATTTTTCTCGCTCAAAAAGTCAATGGTGCCGCCGCAAAGTTCCGCATATTTTTTGATATTTCTGAGACCGAAGTGCTTTTTCATGTTTGCATGTGAGAAAATTGTCTTTAAATCGCAGCCAACACCGTCGTCCACGAAAATGAATGTGAGAATCCTGTTTTTATCAGAAATTTTCTGGCGGATTAAAAGCGTGAGGTTCGTCGCAAAAGAATGTTTTTCCACGTTTGAAAGAATTTCTGAAACGATTCGGCTCACGTACTTCGCTTTTTCTGTTTCGATGAGAATTGTGCCGGAATCCTGTTCGCAATCGAGCCTGAACTGAATCTTCGTTCTCTGCGAAAAGTTCTCGCAAAGTGTCTGAACCACGGAAATTATGTTCGTGCTGCTTCCTGTGATTTCTGCCACCGCAATTTCAGCTGGATTGAGTCCGTAGCAAATATCGCGCATTCTTTTTATGCACTCGGTAAGATTGTTGACAGTCGTTTTCTGCAAGTCCTCGCTTTCGGCATTGACTTTAAGGCGCTCCACATCAAGCCTGATTGCCCGGATGTCCTGAACCACGGAATCGTGAATGTCAGAAGAAATTTCTTCGCGTGTTTTCTGCTGAATTCCAAAAATGAACTTGGCTGAATTGAATTTTTTGAAAGCAAGATAGAAAATCACGCTAAGCGCGAGCAAAAGTGATGTGAGAATCTGAAGAATCGCAATGGTTTTGCCTGAAAAATCATTTTTCTTACTATTTAAATCGACTTTCTTAAACGAAAAATCTTTTTGAAGCTGCCAGATGTCAGAATGATTGACGCCTCGAAGGAAAAGCTCTCCGTCCTTTTCAAAAATCGGGGCTTCTTCCGGGCTTTTGGGGTAGGGAAGCTCAAAAATACCCGCCTTGATTTCGCCCCATCCCGACGGCTGATAGACCAGAAAATCTTCTTCGCTGTCAGAAATTGCATAAATCTTTGAAAAATCAGGAGACCAGAGCGAATTTGAAACATTTCCGTGCTCATCAAAGGACTTTTTAAGTGAGCCGCTGATTTCGAGCATGAAAATCTGCCCTTTGTGTCGGGCAAGATAATGAAAATCAACAAAAGCTCCGCCTTCCTTGTAAAAAATCTCGCTGTGATTTGCCGTGACGGCTGGCGTCTTTGTAATTTCGCCGTTTTCATCCAGACAGAACAAAAAATCCTCAAAACGCGAATGATAAAATTCCTTTGACTCGGAACAAAGTGAAGCCAAAAGACCGCTTTCATTAAAATATCTCAGCGCATCTTCGTTCAAAAGCTTTTTTCCGTTTTCGAGAGTGTAGGCGAGGCAAGGGTGCGCATCAAAGTCCGCAAATCCAAAAAAAAATTCCAGAAATCCCGCATAATCTGGAGCCGAGGGCTTATCAAAATAAGCCTGTTTTGCCCGCTCCACAAGCCAGGGCTCCATTTTCGTAAAACGCCGCACTCCTTTTGAAGAAAAACTCCCGTCTGAATCTTTTTTGAGCGCGTAAATTCCTTCGCCCAGAAAAAGCTGAACGCCGTTTACAAGTCCCCCGCCGTTATGAATGCAAAAATAAAGCGTCTCATTTTTGGGATTGTAACATAGATTTGAAAAAACATATTCCGTTCGGGCTGGATTTTTTAGTACGCAGGAAGATTTTTCGGGATTGCCTGCGTTCACTGCATAAAGATTTTCGTAATTGCTGCCTTTTTCCCTGGCCACGACAAAATTCCATTCAGAGCCAGCCTTGACCGACTGAAAAACTTCTTCAAAATCCAAAGTTTCGGCGTGAATACTGGAAAAAACTTGCATAAAAGTAAAAATGGTAAAAAGGAAATAGAAAAATCGCTTCATCCTTTAAATTATAGTACAATCAGAAAAAAATAAAAGCCATGTCAGAAAATCTGGCATGGCAATGTTTGCTATAAGATTTTTACGCATTTGCAGGCTTTTTTGAGCGCACTTTGCGGCACTTCCTTCATGCCTTTTGTACCAGCGAGCCGGATTTTTGCATGAACTTTGAAGCCTGAGTAGCCCAGGATTTCTTTGATGGCTTTTTCGGCTTTTGTTGTCTGGCCTGCAATGATGTTGAATGGAAAGGGCGTGGTGCAGCTTGTGATGATTACGGCTTTTTTGCCTTTGTGAAGTGGAATTGGAATGCCGTGTTTTGACTCTCCCATCATGACACCCACGAGCCTGTCAAAAAGGCATTTCAGATAACCGTTCATGTTGCCCCAGTAGACAGGGCTTCCCACGATGATGCCGTCGCAGTTTTTGATTTCTTCGGCGATTTTATGGGCGTCATCTTGCGGAAGAACGCAACTTCCTTTTGAACGGCAGGCCATACAGCCGATACAAGGTTTGAATTTAATAGAAGAAACATCAACAAAAGTTACGGAATTTCCCTTTTCGAGCAGGGATTTTTCGGCGGTATGAAGAAGCTGCGAGATTTTTCCGTTTTTGCGCGGGCTTCCGTTCAGTATTAAAATGTTCATGAGTTTACCTCTTAATTTGATTCCTTTGGAAATGAGACCGTTGTGAGTTTTACGATTGAGGTGGCTGTCGTGAGTCCCTGAGTGTCCGTGTAGATTTTGCCGTCAGAGCCGTCAAGTGAGCCTGTTCCTGTGTATGCAAGTTTTACTTCCTCGCTTTCTGATTCTGAAATTACAGCTGCATAGACTAAGGATGGCTGGCCGTTGTCAGTTGAGTTTTCCTTTGTGTAAAATTCGTTGTAATCAAAACTGACGTTGAATTCAGCTTTTATGAGGCATTTAGAGTCTGGAATTTCTGAATTGAAGACGATTCCGCCTTTTGGGGTTGCGCTTGTAACCGCATCAAGCTCCAGGACTGCGTTTGCTTTTTTGGCTTCTTTTCCTTTGCGTGGATCCTGTTTTGAAGCATGGTACCATACAGGAAGACTTTCTGGACGGCCTTCTTTTGGGGCGAAAATCCAGCTTTTTTTGCTTGCTTTTTTTGTTGCGTAAAGTGTGCTTATGTAATTTCCTTCCGTATCTTCAAGCCAGATTGCGAACTGAGGCCCGTGTCTGCCTTTCCAGCTTTCACCGGCTCCAACAGAAATTGTGACTTCCCTTGCAAAAACTGATGCCGTTCCCAAAGCGAGAAGGGCGATGATTGATGTAATTTTTTTCATTTTTCTTCCTTATAATTAATTATTTTTCAAAAATTGAATCCATCCACAAGCTGATGAATCTGTCTGTGAATTTCCTGTTGTTTTCCCAGTATTCCACGTCACTTTTTTTGAGCAGAACTGACTCGATGCAGCCCCACAAGCCTGAGACAAGAATGCCAACGTCTAGCCGGGGATTTTCTGAATGTGCCATGCCCTGCGCGATTGCTTTTTTGAGAAGCTCTTCGCCGGTTCGGTTACAGACATAGTATTCTTCGATTAGCTCAGGGCTGGCATCATCCGCGGATTTGATTCCTTCCATGACAAGGAGGGAAAGCCGGGGATTTTCAAAACACCAGTCGCGGAATGCAGAAATTGCGTTTTGAGTTTGGGCTTTGATTGAATCACCTTTTTGAGACGCCGCCTTTATTTTTTCGTTGAGCTCGTAGAGACAATCCAGGGAAATAGCCTGAAAAAGCTTGTCCTTGTCTTTGTAATAGTGGTAGATACTTGTTGCCGTGATGCCGCATTTTTGGGCAATGTCCCTCATTCCGATTTGCTCTGGATTCTTTTCCATTAACAATTCTAGGGTTCGCTGTTTTATTAGCGGCATTATGTTTGGATTTGGATTTCGCATTGTGACTCCACTGATATTTATTTAACACTGATAATTTAACATTGTTAAATATAAATGTCAATGGAGTATTCTGAAAATTTTGATTTGTCTGCCAGTTCTCAGGCTTGCCTGTTCGTTTCCAAAATCACTTTATATTGAATTCTTTTCTTTCAGCCGGATGAAATAAAATATTTTTTTCGCCATGAGTTTTTAGTGGTTGCTTCATATCAAAATCGACACATGAGAGGTCAAGAAATTTCTTGCCTTATCAAAATTTCACCAATATAATTGTTTGGATAAAATTAAACTTTTATGGAGCAATTATGGCACACACAGCAGAACAAATTGATTCTTTGGTCAAACAGATGACTTTGGAAGAAAAATGCAGCCTTTTGAGCGGGCTTGATTTCTGGCATACAAAGAAAGTTGAGCGGCTTGGAATCCCGAATATTATGGTGAGCGACGGCCCGCACGGTCTTAGAAAGCAGGACACTGAAGGTGACCATCTTGGAATCAACGACAGTATCAAGGCGATTTGTTTCCCTGCGGCTTGTGCTACAGCAAGTTCTTTTGACCGAGATTTATTAAAGAAACTCGGTGAGACTTTGGGTGATGAGTGTCAGGCACAGGATGTCTCAACAATTCTTGGCCCTGCAATCAATATCAAACGCTCTCCGCTGTGCGGTCGAAATTTTGAATATGTGAGCGAAGATCCTTATCTTGCGGGCGAACTTTCTGCCAGCTACATCAATGCGGTTCAGTCAAAGAATGTCGGTACTTCACTCAAGCACTTTGCCCTTAACAATCAAGAATATCGTCGTCTTACAAATTCTTCGAACGCAGATGAGCGGACTATCCGTGAAATCTACCTTCCGGCTTTTGAAACTGCGGTCAAAAAGGCTCAGCCTGCTACAATCATGCACAGCTACAACCTTGTTAACGGCGAATATGTCGGTGAAAGCAAATGGCTTCTGGATGAAATTTTGCGGAAGGAATGGGGATTCAAAGGTCTTGTTATGAGCGACTGGGGTGCTGTTTCAAACCGCGTTCGTGCGCTTGAAGCCGGATGTGATTTGGAAATGCCTGCTTCCCGTGGAGTGAATGACAAACGTGTATTTGAGGCTGTCAAAAAGAATCCTGAGCTTGAAAAGACTCTCGACAAAACCTGCAAGCGAATCCTCAAATGGGTGTTTGATTTTGAAGACAACCGCCAGAAAGGTGAATTTGACTTTGAAAAACACCATGATATTGCCCGCCAGATTGAGGAAGAATCAATCGTCCTTCTTAAAAACGAGGGCGTTCTTCCGTTAAAGAATTTTGGAAGCCTTGCCGTAATTGGTGAATTTGCCGAAAAACCACGTTTCCAGGGTGGCGGTTCAAGCCATATCAACACAAAGAATATTTCGAGCGCTGTAGAAAGCCTCAAGAAAGCCGGTATCAGCTTCACCTATGCAAAAGGATTTTTCACGGAGAACAAAGGAAAGAGCGAGGCCGAGATTGAAAAGCTTGTGAACGAAGCCGTTGATGCTGCAAAAAAATGTGACACAATCCTCGTGTTCGCAGGTCTTCCAGACAGCTTCGAGAGTGAAGGCTACGACCGAAAGCACCTCAATCTTCCTGGTGAGCAGAATGTTCTTATCGAAAAACTTTGCGCTCTTGGCAAAAAAATCATCGTCGTGCTCCACAATGGTTCGCCGGTCGTGCTCCCGTGGGTAAAAAATGTAGCGGCTATCGTTGAGGCTTATCTTGGAGGTGAGGCTGTGGGCGAGGCCGTTGTTAATGTTCTTACAGGCAAAGTAAATCCGAGTGGAAAGCTTGCAGAGACATTCCCTCTCCGTCTCGAAGACACTCCGAGCTTCACAAGCTTTGCGAATGACAAAACAAACACAAATTATGGCGAAGGAATATTCGTCGGCTACCGATACTACGACAAGCGAAATATGGACGTGCTTTTCCCGTTCGGTTTCGGTCTCAGCTACACCACTTTTGAATACGAATCTGTTTCGGTGAACAAAAAGGCATTCAAAGATGGCGAGACAATCGAAGTCAGTGTAAAAATCAAGAATACAGGAAGCGTTGACGGAAAGGAAATCGTTCAGCTTTACGTTTCGGACAAAACAAATGCAGCCTGCCGTCCGCCAAAAGAATTGAAGGGCTTTGAAAAAGTCTTTGTTCCAGCCGGAAAGAGCGCGGAAGTAAAATTCACTTTGGACAGCCGAAGCCTTTCATGGTACAACGTTGAGTTGCATGACTGGTATGCTGCGAGCGGAAAATACGAGATTTTGATTGGCTCTTCCAGCCGTGATATTAAGCTCGCTGAGACCGTTGATTTTACAACTGGCAAAAAAATGCCTCTCGTAATCAACGAGGACACTACTGCCGGTGATATTCTCCTCGATGAGCGCACTGCAAAGATTTTGCGCGACTTCACAGAGTCTCATTCAGACCAGGAAGAAGGCGAGTCTTCAATGGAAGCAATTTCTCAGGAAATGCGCGATGAAATGTTCGAAGGCCTTCCTCTCAGAAATCTTCTGATGATGGGCAGCAATGCGACTCAAGAGGAGTACGAAACCCTTCTTGCAAAACTCAAAAAAGCAGTTGAGTAATTTTAAAATAGCGAATATCTGAAAATACACAGTTGCTTAAAACACAGGGGCTCCGCATTATAAGCCGTTTTATATTGAAAATGGCGTGAAGGAGCGAAACGGCTTACGGAAACACTCGTTTTGTGCTGCCGCGAGAGCGGCAAATGTATATAGTTACAAGCACAAAACGCGTGTAGCATGCTAGCATGCGGTTCCGATAAGCCGTTTTCACGACTGGAAGCCATTTTTAGCAGCAAACATTTTATAATGCTGAAGCCCTGTCTTAAAAAAACATTTTTGTGAAAATTGTGGTAAGTTTTCATCAAAGCAAAAATCTGAATTCCTTCTATAATGGAAGAGTAATTCAGATTTTTTTATGGAGTTAATTATGGCAGATATTTATGACACATTCCGTGACATCGGTATTATCCCTGTTGTCGCAATTGAGGACGCTTCAAAAGCAGCTGACTTGGCTCATGCTCTCGTAAAGGGCGGTTTGCCAGCAAGCGAAGTAACTTTCCGTACAGCTTGTGCAGCAGAAGCTATCGAGGCAATGATTAAGGCTGAGCCAAACATGCTCGTTGGTGCAGGAACTGTTCTCAATGTTGAGCAGGCAGAAAAGGCTGTAAAAGCTGGTGCAAAATTCATCGTTTCACCTGGATACAACCCGGATGTCGTTGACTGGTGTATCAAAAACAATGTTCCAACAATGCCTGGAATCTCAAATCCATCAGAAATCACAGCTTGTATCAACAAGGGCGTTACACATCTCAAACTCTTCCCTGCAGAGCGCAAGGGCGGATATAAAATCATCGATGACTTTGGCGGACCGTTCCCACAGTGTACATTCATGCCAACTGGCGGCGTAACAACTGAGAACGTCGGCGAGTATGCAAAACGCAAGAACATCCTCTGCATGGGCGGAACATGGATGGTTAAAAAGCCTCTTATCGAAGGCTGCAAATGGGACGAAATCACACAGATTTGTAAAGACGCTGTAAAAGCAATGCACAGCTTCAAAATTGAGCATGTCGGAATCAATACAAAAGATGAGGATGATGCTAACAAAGTTGCTGACGAGTTCGCATTGTTCGGTCTCACAAAGAAAGTTGGAAATTCTTCAATTTTCTCTTCTGACGCAATCGAAGTAATGAAAGGCAAAGGCCGTGGAACTTGCGGACACCTTTCTGTTCTCTGCAACAACATCGAGCGCGCACTTGCTTATCTCAAACAGTTCGGTTTCAACCCTGTTGCCGGAACAGAAAAATGGATGGGCAAAGAAGGTGCTTCTCCTCTCAAGGTCGTTTACCTCGACAAAGAAGTTGGCGGTTTCGCAATTCACCTCAAAAGAGCGTAATTTAGACGCGGATGCACGCGGATAAACGCAGATTGTATATCCGAATATGAAAACGAAAACCTCAGTCATGTTGTTCGTGACTGAGGTTCTTTTTTATAATTTGAAAAATAAAATATCAAAAAATGTGATTGAGATGGGCAGCTTGATTTTTTCAAAAATCTATCTGCGTCCATCTGTGTTTATCTGCGTCTGATTTTATTTTTCTGAAAGATCAATCAATGTTGTGACTGGAGTGGGGGCGAGTGCTTTTTCGTAGTTTAGCTCAGGGATGCCGATTACTCCGAAGAATTCCATTACTTTGCCGCCGCCCTGCTCAATCAAGTTTTTGCTTGCATTGAGTGTGCCGCCTGTAGCAATCAAATCATCGATTACGAGATAGCTTTTGCCTGATTCGATGTCGGCTTTGTGAGCTTCGATTGTGGCTTCACCATATTCAAGTGCGTAACTTGCCCGGTAAACCTGGCCCGGAAGCTTGCCCTTTTTGCGGATTAAGACGAGCGGAATTCCGAGTTTTTCTGCCAAAGGTGCTCCAAAAAGGAACCCACGTGACTCAACTGCTGCAATCGCATCTGGCTTTTTAGCTGAATAAATCTCAACCATGCGGTCAATTGTGTGTTTGAAAGCCGGCGGATTGGTGAGAATGCTGGTAACATCAAAAAAAAGAATGCCAGGCTTTGGAAAGTCTGGCACGCGGCGAATTGCCTTGTCCAAGATTTCGTCTTTGTTCATAACGAGTTATTTTAGCACTTTAAGGCGTTGTCGTCTACTTTGCAATCGTGCGGATTGAGCCCATTTTGAGCCTTTGCTCTCGTGTATGGGTGAGGGTCTCTTTGAGAGCTTCCGTGTTTTCTTCGATTATGTATTTTTTGAACTTTTCCATCTGTTTTTCAAAATTTTCGATGTGGGCAACGAGTTTTTCTTTGTTGGAGATGAAAAGTTCTGTCCAGAGCGGGGCATTTATCATTGCGATGCGGGTGAGGTCTTCAAATGAACCGCCGCCGAATGCCGTGATTTCCGGATCTTCGGCACTTTCGACCAGTGCGCTTGCGATTACGTGGCAGAGCTGACTTGTGAAGCCGATTTTGTAGTCGTGGGTGTCGCAGGTGGTTTCTGTGATGCGCGTGAAGCCCATTTCGGCAACGAGACTGCGCATGAAGTCAAGGTTTTCGCTCTTGTTGAAACTTGAAGGACACAAAATGTAATTGTGGTTTACGAAAAATTTGGCATTTGAATTGGCATAGCCTTCCTTTTCGCCGCCCGCCATTGGGTGCCCGATAATAAAATCAACATCTGGCCGAAGGATTTCCGGCATCGATTTTTCAAAAATTCCTTTTACGCCGGAAATGTCCGTGACAATCGCACCGCTCTTAAAATGCTCCCGGTGCTCTTTCATAAAATCAATGGTGGCATGAGGATAAAGGCATACGAAAACCACGTCGCAAAGCGGGAGCATTTCTGAAACTTTGTCGCTGGTATATGTTTCGTCGGCAACGCCTTCGCTCTTTGCCTGAGAAAGACAAGCCGTGCTTCGGTTGCAGACAAGAACCTTGCCTGAGCTGCTGGCCTGGCTCAAAATATTTTGACGGATGGACTTGGCGAAAGAGCCGCCCATTATGCCCAGTCCGACTATTCCATAAGTCGCTTTTTTTAATTCCATGTTCAAATTATATCATAAAATTCCATTAAAAAAAAGTAACAAATATGATAATGTAAAGTGTCTAATAATTAACGGAGTTATTTACAGCAATGAAGACTTTAACTAACCGGGATTTTGCTGAGCTGTATCAAAAATACGGTCCAATGGTTCTCAGACGGTGCCGGGCAATCCTTAAGGATGAAGAAAAGGCCCTTGATGCCATGCAGGATGTATTCCTTCGTATTCTTGACAGTAAATGCAAAATTAAGGATGCCTGTGCAAGCCTCTTTTATGTTACGGCGACAAGAATTTGCCTTAACAAAATCAGGTCGGACAAATTGCGATCAGGCCCTGATTTCGAGGTTATTTCCGAGACGATTGCAGACGATTTTTCAGAAATTGAACGAGACAAAATCGAAGCAGGAATTATTCTCGAAAACATTTTTGCAGGCCGGGATTCAAAAGACGCGCTCATAGCAACCGTTCATTTTGTTGATGGGCTTACTCTTGAAGAAACCGCCGCGCAAGTGGGAATGTCTGTGTCAGGAGTTCGCAAAAGAATTGCCGAGTTAAAAAAGTATTCCATGAAATATTTGAACAGGAGGCGTATATGATTCCACAGTTATTATTAGAAGAAATTCTCCTTGGCGAGAAAAACGAGCAAGATTATTACGAAAAATATGGAAAAGAAGAACTTCGCTCAGCTCTTGCGGAACTCCGTGATTCAAACGAGCAGATTCTTGCAATGTATCCGGCTGATGATATGCAGGACAAAATCACTGAAAAAGCTTTTGCCGAAAAGAACAATGTTCGTCCTGTCAAAAAATCAACGGCTTCAGTATGGAAGTTTTCTGCGGCTGCGATGCTTGCTTTTGCACTTGCCGGGCCTCTTGTCATCAAAAATATCAATAATGCAAATGAAACAGGAACCGTGCGGATTAAAGGCAATGGTCATCACCAGATAAAACTTTACCGTCAAAGCGGAACCGACGCACTGATTCTTAAAAACGGGGATTCTGCCACAGAGAATGATTTGATTCAAATTACATACACACCAGGCGTTTACAATTACGGTGTTATTTTCAGTGTGGATGGAAACGGAAATGTCACACGGCACTTCCCGGAAAATTCATGGGCTTCACAAAAACTGGAGAAAACTGGCGAGGAAGTTCCTCTTCCATTCTCGTATTCGCTTGATGATGCTCCTGATTATGAATGTTTTATCTTCGTGGCGTCAAAAAATCAGTTCGATTTGTCAAATATCGAAAAAATCAATAAGAAATCATATAGCGTGGACTTTTTGAAAAAGGGCTCATATCTTCCAAAAGATTGTGACGGTTCAATTTTTGTGTTGAATAAAAAGTAATTAAACGTAACTGGGGAGCGTTCCAAAATGAAGAAATTTTTCCTTTTTGTAATGATAGCTTTTGTGCCGTTCGTAGTTTTTGCTCAAAATAATGAAAATGCAACTTCCGGTGTAGAGCGTTATGCAATTTTTGTCGGCTCAAACAACGGCGGCAAGGAGCATCAGAGGCTTTTGTACGCGGGAACAGATGCGATTGCTTTTAAAAAAACGATGTCTGAGATTGGCGGAATCCCGCAGACAAACGGAATTCTTTTGCTCGATCCTTCAAAATCAGATTTGGATGAGGCGATGCAGGTCGTCTCTTCAATGATAAGCGCGAACAAGCATAATTCAAAGCGTTCAGAATTTCTCTTCTATTATTCTGGGCATTCTGATGAATCGGCTTTGCTTCTCGGAAAATCAACTTACGGATATTCAGAATTAAAGGCCGCGATTTCCAGCGTTCCAAGTGATGTCCATGTCGTTATTCTTGATTCGTGCTATTCCGGAAACTTTATCCGAACCAAGGGCGGTCAAAAGCAAAAACCTTTCCTTGTCGATGATTCGACCGTCGTAAAAGGTCATGCTTATCTCTCTTCAAGCTCTTCGCAGGAATTTTCTCAGGAATCAGATGAAATAGGCTCATCATTTTTTACGAATGCAATGCTCACTGGTTTGCGAGGTGCTGCTGACAGTTCCGGCGACAAAAAAGTCACTTTGAACGAACTTTATTCTTATGCGTTCAGCGAGACTCTTTCAAAAACCGAGAACAGCACTGTCGGTCCTCAGCATCCAAATTACAACATCACTCTCGTCGGCTCGGGAGATTTGATTCTTTCGGATATTTCAAATTCTGACAGTATCGTTATGCTCACTCCTGATTTAAAAGGCCGTCTGATTCTCCGTGACAAAAACGGCAAGCTCATTTCAGAAGTCAACAAGCTTAACGACAATCCTCTTTATCTTGCGCTCGAAAAAGGTGAGTACAACGCAACTTTGATTGGCAGGGGTGCTACTTTGCAAGGTTCGTTCCAGCTCAATTCCGGCAAAATTTATGAGCTTTCGCCCAATTCCCTCATGCCAGTTGCTGCGGCTTTTCATCGTGTTCGTGGCGAAAAACTTTCGGAGCACAATTCCGGGGAAGACGATACCAGTGAAGATTCTAATGATATTGTCGGTTTCCACTTCGATTTGTCAGAAAATGAGGTTTATGTTCCTGTTGAATTTTCACTCGTTGATAATGAAATTTCAAAACAATTCAATAAAAAGGTCCTGACTTCGTTTTCTTTGGGCTTGTTGCGTTCAAAAGTTTATAAGGTTAACGGAGCGATGGTTGCGCTTGGCATCAACGAGGCAGAATATCTTCGCGGATTGCAGTTCAGTTATTTCATTAACCGGGCGGAATATGTTGAAGGCGTGCAGTATACGTCAATCTTTAATCAGACAGGGCATTTAAAAGGAATGCAGGCGAGCGGAATCTTTAACGTCGCAAAAGATGTCCTCGGATTTCAGGCCGCAGGAATTTTCAGTACGGCACACAATGTTGAAGGTATGCAGGCATCTGGAATCTTTAACGTTTCCCATGACTTCCTTGGTATGCAGGCAGCGGGCATTTACAATGTCGCCAAAAAAACAAAAGGATTTCAGGCTGCTGGCATCGTGAACAAAGCCGATGATTTTGAGGGCTTCCAGCTTGCGGGTATCGCTAACCATGCAGATGCATTTAAAGGGTGTCAGATTGCGGGAATCGTGAACATTGCCCATGATTGCACGGAAGGCGGAGTTCAGATTGGTGTAATCAATATTGCTGGTGATTTTAACGGCATTCAGCTTGGTCTTTTGAACATTTCCAAAAATGGCGTGCTTGAATTCGGAACTTCTTATACTTCAAATGATAATTTACGCTTCATTGTCAATTCTGGTGTAAAGCAGCTCTATACTGTGTTTGGATGTTCTGTTGCCCGCGAAAATGTTTTCGATGTATGGATTGATGATAAAAAGGACTCAATTTTCATCGGCGGACTTGGAAGTCGTTTGACTGTGAACAAGTTCAATTTTGATGTAGAGTGGCTTGCAAATTTCGTAAGTGTCAAAAAAGATGAGGCTACAATTGAAAAAGAAAAGGCTGAGGCAAAGGCTAAAGGTGATGATGAGGACGATGTTTTTGAATACGAAACTCATTTCTTCCCGTCGATTCGCTTTTCAATCGGTTTCACTCCTATAAAGCATCTCCAGTTCTTCGGAGGCGCTTCTTTTGCAGTTGAATATGAAAAAAATGCCGAAGCGTTTGAGCACATCGAAAATAAAATCAAAATCGACGCCAGCGACCTTAAGCTTTACCCGGAATTTGACTTCGGCGTCAGATACTCATTCAATTAATCTAAAAAAGTAACAGTTCTGATTGCCTCGGGTGTCTAATAAACAACGAGGTTATCAAAATGAAAAAAATTGTCACATTAATTATTGCATTTTCCGCTGCGTTCCTTTTTGCGGACGAGCTTAAAATCACTGTCATGGACAAAGATTTGGATTTTCCGCTTGAGGGAGCAAAAGTATCTTTGGATTCTGACCCAAAAATCACAGAAATTGCTGACGAGGACGGAAATGCCGTTCTTTCTATACCCGATTCAGTTTCTTCCGGCACAATCAAAGCAAAATTCCCCGGATATCGCGACGGAAGCGTAAATTTTTCTTCTTCAGATGAGAGCGTAACAATCTATATGAGCATCGCTGACGTAATTGAGGGTAAGGAACTTGTCGTAAACCGAGCCGCACCAGAAAAAAAAGAAGAAAAAATCGGCGTTGCGACAGTGATGTCAAAAGAGCAGATGCACACCACTGCAAACATCGGTATTGCTGAGGACTGTATGGCTTCAATCCGTACTTTGCCAGGAGTTTCTTTCAGCGGAGCCTGGGGAAGCGAGCCTTCAATCCGTGGCGGTGATCCACGAGAAGCAGCCTGCCTGCTCGACGGAATGTACACAATCTTCCCTTGGCACTGGGGCGGCGGAGTTTCAATTTTCAATCCGTCAATGACAGATACAATCAAACTTTCGAACGGCGTATTCTCGGCAAAATACGGCCGTGCAAGTGCAGGTCTTCTTGAAGCAACAACAATCACTCCTGATTACGAGAACTTCCACCTGAACGCAGGTTTTTCAACGACTTGTGCCGATGCCTTTGCGCAGGTTCCGTTTGGCAAGGATGTGGGCGGTCTTCTTCTCGGAGCGCATGTCAGCTATCTTGATCCTGTTGTCTGGGCTTTTAAGAAAATGAATGTCAGCGCACTCGATTCAATCAAACGTGCGCCATACATCCGCGACCTTTTCTTGAAGACAAATTTGACACCGACTCCTGAGCTTTTTGTTTCTGTAATCGGCTTCTTCGGAAGCGACGGCCTTGAAATGAATCAGACTGAAGAAAAAGACGGGCTGAAAACAAAGGCAATTATGGATTACGACATCTATCAGGCACTTGGCGGCATCAACGTAAAGTATCTTGCGAACGATAAATTGCTTTTCCACGGAAATGTTGCATATAACGGAATGTTTGAGGATATGGACATGAATGTCACGGAAAGCGGCTCAATCAAGTACAACGATGAATTTGTGAATAAGTATGGCTCGGAATTTCCTGGCGTAAAAAATGGCGGTTCATACAATATCCCTGAATTGAAGTCTCAGATGACTGAAAAAATAGACAATCACCTTGTTTCAGGACGCCTTGAATCAGAAATCGAGCTTAACGAACGAAATCATCTTTGTGTTGGTGTGGAGGAGACTTTCTCAACAGCAAAAACAACTGAAAAACAGGACGGCTGGACAGATATTGAAATCAACGGCAAAAATCTTTTCCGCCATGTCGATTTTTCAAGCGTGAGCGACGGAAACTGTATTTATGATCATGCGGCTTTCCTTTGCTGGACTTTTGGCAACGATAATGATTTGATTCAGTCTGAGCTGGGTGTTCGTGGTGAATTCATAAGTCTCAAAAACAGCAGCGATGACTTCACTCTGAATTTTATTCCAGATGTTTGTCCGCGTGCTTCATTTACTTTTACCCCATGGCGAAATATCGGTGAATTTGAAAAAATTTCGTTCACGGCTGGTTCCGGACTTTTCGTTTCAATTCCACGAGAGACAATGATTCTTTCAAAGGATATGGAAATCGGCAGCTCCGACATGCATTCAAACCGTGCGATTTTCAGTGTTCTTGGAACGAACGTTGATTTTGAAAGCGGCTGGAATTTCAAGCTTGAGTCTTATTACCGATATTATCTTTCACGAATTTACGCATATTCTTATACAGATGAGAGCAGTAACTATCAGGATGTAAAGTTTAGCGCCGATTCAAACGGAAAGGGCCATGTATTCGGAATTGATTCGATGATTGAGAAAAAGGCTGGCGGAGCATGGGACGGTTATCTTTCTTACTCATTCAGCTGGGCAAGAATGAAAAATCCTGCTGGAATCAAGAGCGGCGTTTATGCTCCGAACTCAATGTACGGCGATCCTCTTGATGAATGGTATTATCCGCGCTACCACAGATTCCACACATTGAATCTCGTATCAAACTGGCATTTTAGAAAAAACTGGACTTTCACGGTAAAAGGCACTCTTGCGACCGGTGCTCCAAAGGACAAAGTTGGCGATGTTGGATGCTATGCCGCAAGATTGGATGACGGAACTGTTATCCAGCGTTACACACGAAGCTCGTTCTACAGCGATACTTTGCGAAATCAGATTTCATGCCCGATTGACTTGCGAATTGCTTACGAGTGGAAATCAAACAACGACAAGACTTCATGGGAATTCTATTTCGCGCTCCAAGATGTATTTGTAAATCTCTATTCACCAAAAGGCGACAAATCATTCAACAAATACACAGGCGAAATGAGCGACGTTGCAGAATCTGCTGATTTCAACATGGGAATCCCGATTCCGTCAGTTGGCATGAAAGTAAAGTTCTAAAAAATACAAAATTTGCTGAAAAAAAGTGACACTTCGGCTGTACCGGAGTGTCTTATAATTAACAAGCCGCTAACGTTGACTTGCTAAGGAGTAAAAAAATGGAAAAAGGTTTTAGTTTAATCGAATTATTCAAGCTCGGCGGCCCTTTCATGTGGGTTCTCCTTGCTTTTTCTGTGGCGACAATCGCAATCGTAATCGAACGCTGCATTTATCTTGCATGGCACAACTGTAAGGTCGCGCCTATCCGAAACAAAATCATGGATTACTTGCAGCAGGGTAAAAAAGAAGAGGCCGAGGAATTTCTGGCTTCCTGCACACACAAACAGACAGTTGCATCAGTTCTTCTGGCACTCCTGCAGAACGCAAAATACGGTGAGAGCCGAATGGAACGCGCCGCAGAAAGCGAGGCTCAGGAACGACTCCGCCGAATGGAGAACGGCTTCAATTATCTCACAGCCCTTTCTTCACTTGCACCGCTCGCAGGATTTTTGGGAACAGTTTCGGGCATGATTGGAGCCTTCAAGTCAATCGCAGAGGCAACGGACGTAAACGCACAGCTCGTTGCAGGCGGCATCTACGAGGCTTTGATTACAACCGTCTTCGGTCTGATTATCGCAATCGTCGCCCTCGTCGCTTACAACCTCCTGATTCAGAAAATCGACAAGTTTGCGGCAGAGACTTCAAAGGCAATCAATGATTTGGTTCCAGAGTTAATCGAAGCAAAGGCCATTTGACTGACAAGCGGGGAACAAAGAGATGATAAAACGCTTTGTACGGCATAATGTTGAGGACGCGGGAAGTTCTGGTTCTTTGAACGACCTTTCCTTCCTGCTGATAATTTTCTTCATCGTTATTGCGGGCTTTAACGTTAACAAGGGCTTCCTTATGAACCTTCCTTCCAAGGAAAAGCCGATTGTGGTTAATACCGAGGACATATTGAAATGCAGCCTGCTTGCGGACGGAAGAATATTAATAGAAGAAAACGAAGTTGCCATTGAAGAATTGTCACAAAAAGTTACGGCAAAACTCCAGAAGTGGCCGAACATGACATTCCTTCTTACGATTTCACCGGACGCGCACTACCAGAGTGTCGTAGATGTGATTTCAACGATAAGAAAGCTGAAAGTCGAGAACTTTTCGTTCAGAATGGAAAACGCGGGCTAAGCGAGGTAAATTATGGTCAAGCTAAAAATGAAAAGGCGGAATCCGTCGATTACAACATCATCAATGTCAGACATCGGCTTCCTGCTTCTGATTTTCATCATGCTGATTTCCCTTATGAACCAGCGTTATGAAGAGAAAATCAATTATTCTGAAAGCACTGTTCTGGAGCGGACTCAGGCCGATTCAAACTTTGAGATATGGGTTCAGAAAAACGGAATCATTTCAGCTGACGGAAACGAGCTGGATTCAATTTCGCTTGAAAAGGCAATCGTCGCTGCAATCGCGGCTAATCCTTCTGTCCGGATTCATGTGATTGCGGACAAGGACACTCCCTACAAATACGTGAATTCGGTGGTCTCTGTTTTGCAGTCACTTCAGCACAGGGTTGTAAGTTTTGTTGTAAAGGAAAAATAAGGAATATAAAAATGAGTGCAGAAAAAATTTCTAAATATTCAGGATTTGCCCGCCCGTTACTTTTCGCTTTCGCACTTCTTCTTCATCTGGCGGCATTTTATTTCATCAATTTTACAGCAAAAGAAGAAGAGATTGATACTGTTGATTTTAGGGAAGCCGAGGTTTTTAAACTCGTGGATGTTCAGGAATTTGTTCCGCCTCCGCCAGCTCCAGTCGAAAAAAAGGAAGTTGTGACTGTTTCAAATCAGCCGAAAGCGTCCGAGAATTTCGTGGAGACAAAAGAAGAAGTGGTTGTCGAGCGTGAAGAAATCGTATATCTTCCTCAGCACAAAATTTCTTCCGTTCCGATTATCCCGAGCCGGGAAGTGCTTTCACGGATTGTTTATCCGCCGATGGCACTCAAACAGGGAATCGAAGCCGTGGTCTATCTGGAACTTTTCATCGACTCAAACGGCTCCATAAAGAAGATAAAAGTCCTTAAGGATCCGGGGCATGGTTTTGCTCAGGCTGCCGTAAAGGCTCTGGAGGGCGTGACATGTGTTCCTGCGAACGCAAATGGAAAAAATTGCGCGGTACGTTACCGATACCCGGTAAAGTTCACATTGAATTAGCAGATTTTTTTTGCTAGATTTAGGATATGCAGTCTTTGCAAAAAAAATGTGGATTATTTAGCGGTTTTGGGCCTTTTTCATTCTATCTTGACGCGCTCAAAATCGCTATTCCCGTAATGGCACAGCTTTTGATTCAGAATCTCGTCTCCCTGATTGACAATTTTATGGTTTCCGGCCTCGGAGACGTAAAAATGTCCGGCGTAAACATTTGCGGGCAGATTCTTTTCATGTTCATGGTATTTGCCAACACAATCTGCATGGCTGGTGGCATTTTCATGACCCAATATTCCGGGGCGAAGGATCAGAACGGAATGAGGCAGTCTTTTTGCTTCAAGCTTTGGTCTGGATTTTGTGTGCTTTCAATTTATATGATCTCGTGTTTTGTCTTCCCGCGCAAAATACTGAGCTTTATGGTCGTGGGAAACTCCCAGGCTGCATTGATTCTTGATGAGGGTGTTAAATATATGCGGATTATGGGCGTCATGGGCCTTCCGTGGATTATCTCAACCATGATTTCATCTTCCCTGCGAGAAATTGGCGAAGTCCGCGTGCCTCTCGTGATTTCCGTAATCGCCACGGTCGTGAACACAGTCCTCAACTTCATTTTGATTTACGGGCATTTCGGTTTTCCACGTCTTGAAGTTCAGGGAGCCGCAATCGCCACGGTTATCGCTCGGCTGGTTGAAATGGCGGCATTCATTTTCTACATGATAAAAAAACGCCCGCCTTTCGTAATTCAGTTTTTCGATTTATTCCGCGTGAATTTCGGTCTCTTCAAAGAAATTTTCAAAAAAGCATGGATGATAATGTGCTCGGAAATGGTCTGGGCACTCGCTGAAACAATCACAACGGCTCTTTACAATGGAAGGGGTGGTGCGGATGTAGTTTCGGGAATGTCGGCAAGTTTCGCAATCGCCAACTTGTTTTTTGTAGCTTTCAGCGGAATCTGTACAGCAACCGGCGTAATCATCGGCAAGGACTTGGGCAGTGGCAGGCTCGAAAAGGCCCGTCAGGAAAAAGTCTGGCTTTTAAATGGTGCAAAAATTTTCGGACTGTTCTTTACAATCGTCGGTTTGGGCTGCATGTTTTTGGTTCCAATCGTATTCCGAAAGCTCAGCGTTGAATCCCAGAATATCTGTTCGCGGATGGTTTTTGTGATGGCTCTTTATATGCCGCTTTGGGTTTACATAAACGGACAGTTCTCGGTGAGCAGGGCAGGTGGCGATACAATGATGGGAATGCTCGTGGATGGAATCGGCAATCTTTTCATCGTTATTCCCGGAATTTTCTTCATGGCAAAGTTTACTCTGATTGGCCCTGTTGCAATGTATGCGATTATCAAGGCCGTGGAAATCCCCAAAATCGCAATCGCCCACTTCTGGCTTAAAAAGGAGAAGTGGCTTGTGAATTTAGCAAAATAACGTTGTGTATTAATCACAGCATTCAGAAGCACAGGAAGAGCTGCCACAGTCATTGGAATCGCAGCAAGTTAAGTCACAGCAGTCAGAACCACATCCGCAGTCACTGGAGTCACATCCGCAGTCGCATGAGTCGCAGGTGCTTCCTTTTATGGCTTTGACGCTTCGGCCCATTTCAGAAAGCATTTTTATGTCGCCCTTGATGGTGCTTCCGCTTGTGGTGAGCATGTTTCCTGTGATTGTCGCGCTCGCTCCGCTCTGAAATGCTTTTTTGCCGTTTTCTGAAAGAAGTTTTCGGCCGGCAGCCAGGCGGATATTTGCTTCAGGATTAATGAAGCGGAACATTGCGATTGTGCGCAAGATTTCTTCTTCGGTGAGAGGCTTGTTTTGCGCAAACGGAGTGCCTGGAATTGCCATAAGCGCATTAATCGGAATTGAGCGGATATTAAGCTCAGAAAGAGAGAGTGCCATGTCGATTCTGTCTTCAAAGGTTTCTCCCATGCCGATGATTCCGCCTGAGCAGACACAGAAGCCTTCTTCCTGTGCGATTTTGATTGTCTCGATTTTCATGTCGTAAGTGTGGCTCGTGCAGATGTTCGGGAAATTGCGGCGTGAAGTTTCGATATTATGATGATAGCTTGTGACTCCGGCTTTTTTTAAGCGTTTGAACTGTTCGCGCGTGATAAATCCCATCGACGCGCAGAGATTTATCGAAAGTTCTTTGTGCATTCGCTCATAAACATGAATCGCCTTGTCAAAATCCTCTCCAGTAAGTGCCTTTCCTGCCGTGACGATTGCGAATCTGTTTACGCCTTCGTTTTGATTTGCTTTTGCCGCCTGAATGATTTTTTCATCATCCAAAAAACTGTATTCTTCACAGCCTGTGTGATTGTGCGCGCTTTGAGCACAGAATTTGCAGTTTTCACCGCAGCGACCGCTCCTGCCATTGATAATAGTGCATAAATCCACGTTCTCGCCCTTGAAATGCCCGCGGATTTTGTCGGCGGCAGCTGTAAGCTCGTCAAGATTGCAATCCTTAAAAAAGGAAAAGTCGTCATTTCGTGAAAGTCTGAAGCCATCGATTATTTTTGATGCAAGTTCGCTTATTTTTAAATTTGACATTTTTTATCAGTCCTTTTGAGAATTACATTCGGGGGGGGGGACTGACAAAGATGCTTGGCATTACCCGATTGTAATTATATGAAAGTCTATCAAAAAATCGAAAGAATGTAAACTTTAAAATGATAATATTTGGTTGACAATCGTTAGTGATAGCAGACCCGCAGAAGTTGAGTAAACCCTATTGACTAAGTAGGTAATTGACTGTAATATAAACCTACTATTTTACTAGGAATATCTGACGCCAAGTTTTAAGAGGTACAAAATGGCATTGGACGAACAGACAATTTACCGCGAGCATCCGTGTTTCGGGCCGCACAAACACAACAAGGGGCGTATTCACTTGCCAGTCGCCCCAGGTTGCAACATTGAATGTCGCTTCTGTGACAGAAAAATCAACGAAAGCGAGAACAGGCCGGGCGTTACAAGCACCGTTCTCAAACCCGAAGAAGCCTGTGAATACATCCGCCGTGCGCTCGAACGCTGCCCTGAACTTACGGTCGTGGGAATCGCGGGGCCGGGCGACACGCTTGCTACTCCATACGCGCTTGAAACATTCCGGCTTGTCAAAAAAGAATTTCCTCAGCTGATTCGCTGTATGAGCACCAACGGGCTTTTGCTGCCGGAAAAGGCGGACGAGCTTGTTGAGGTTGGAATAGACACGCTCACAGTCACAGTCAATGCCGTACAGCCGGAAATCGAAGCCCAGCTCAACAACCGAATAATTTATCACGGAAAAATTTACACAGGAGTCGAGGCCGCAAAAATTCTGATTCAAAATCAAATTGAAGGAATCAAACGCCTTTCAGACACAGGAATGTTAATCAAAGTGAATACGGTTTTGTGTCCTGGAATCAATGACAGCCACATAGAAGAAATCGCTTACACCGTAAAAGACGCAGGCGCGCACATCTACAACATCATTCCGCTGATTCCGCAGAATGAGCTTAAGCACCTTGAAGCTCCGACATTCAAGCAGCTCGACGATGCTCGAAAAGCCGCTTATCCTTACATAAACATTTTTACCCACTGTGCTCATTGCCGTGCGGATGCAATCGGAGTTCCAGGCGAGTACGACATCGGAAGTGAAATCTACATGGGCCGGGTGAACACGAAGGAAACTTTCTCCCACGGGTGATGAAGGGGAAGCGGGGTTACTTGTTGTTTATCACCAGAGCCCCGATTACGCCGGGAACCCAACCACAGCATGTTAAAAGAGTAACGATGATGATTGAGCCACAGCCTTTGTCCAAAACTGCGAGTGGCGGAAAGATGATGCATAATAATACGCGAAGAATGCTCATGATTTATTCCTTTTTTTGATTAGATTGTAGCACATTATTCTGATTCTGTCGCAATGTTTATATGGAAGCACTCGCTCTCTTCAAGTAATCTTGTAAGAAGCAAAAATAAAGCCTACCCGTGTGGTGGCTAAAGTCAATAGATTCGATTGTGCGAGACTGAATAATCAATTTGTTACCATAATCCACGAAAGAATCTGCCTAGACCAAGAAAATCATTGTCATCATCATCTTCTTCATTGCTTAAATCAGTATCGTCAGTTCTATTCCATGGGGAAGTAAAATGAAGATCTCCCGAATCCATTTCCATAGATAAATTGTCGTCCATGCGCATGTGCAGATTACCGTCAGAGTCCATGCCCATGCTGTCGTCTAGTGGCATAATAAAATCACCATCTGAATAATCAAAAATCATGGGAATCCTCCATAAAATGATAATAGTCGGAATCTAATCTTAGTTATAATGACCCTTGCAGGAAATGATTTTTATATTTTGAAGTTCATCAATCACATAGACAAGACGATTTTCTTTATCAATTCTGCGAGAATATCCTGGATGACTTTTGAGTGATTCTGGTTTGCCGATTCCTTGCAATGCTCCATTTCTGCGAATATCTTCAAGCAGATCGTTTATCTTTTTTAGAGTCTTTTTATCTTGGGTTTGCCAGTACATATACTGCGAAAAAGCTTCTTTTGTGAAAGTAAAATCATTCATTAAGAATTCTCCATTGCTCGCAATTCATCCATTGATTTTACAACGACATCACCGCTTTCAAGCTGAGAAAAACTCTTATCAAGCATAGCCAGATAATCTGAATTTTGCATAGATTTTTGATTTTCTTTAGAAGAATTCTTTCTGTTGCTCAAAACTAAATCCAAAAAATGAGAAACGAATTCAAAATCTTGCTCATTTACCATGCGAAGTTTTTGTTCCAAGACAGCATACGACATAAAATCCTCCTTAATTTATTATAACACAGTTTAGATATTCTGTCGCATTTCTGATTATGATTTTATTCTATCTTATTTATCAAATTTTTAGAATCGATCTAATACCAATCATTACTTTTTCAAATAATTATACCATGCATTTTCTGCTATTTCTTCGATTTGTTTTTTGCCATGACGACAATGTAGCCGTTATCCCATTTTTTGACTTTTGTGTATCGCTCAAGATTTTTTGAAGTCAAAAATGTCAGGGTTGTGCCATTAAAAGAGAAAGTTTAATAATTGCCTTTGCTGCTTAAAAATGCCGTTGTAGATTTCTGCATAGAAACAGATTAACATGATTGCAAATTTCCAATAAATTCTTTTGTTGGCTTTCTTCTACACTATCTTACCCACTTCAATTTTTCCTGCTACAATATTTCCATGAGTTCATATTGCACAGAATGTGGTACGCTTCTTGTTGAAAAGGAGCTTGAAGGTGAGGGGATTGTTCCTTATTGCGAAAAATGTGGTCAGTATCGGTTTCCGCTTTATAACGTGGCTGTCAGCATGATTGTTATTGATGAGTCAACTGGAAAGATTCTTCTGATTCAGCAGTATGGGCGGCCTGTTTATATTCTTGTTGCGGGCTATGTGAACCGTGGCGAGAAGCTTGAGGATGCCGCCGTTCGTGAAATCAAGGAAGAGACCGGCATGACTGCAAGCCGAGTTCATTTCAACCGAACGAGTTTCTTTGAAAAGTCAAACACGCTTATGTGCAATTTTACGGCTTTCGTAAAAGATGCTAGCGAACTTAATCCGAACAAAGAAATTGATTCTTACAAATGGTTTGCTCCAGATGAAGCCCGAAAGAATATTCTCCCGGACAGTCTGGCTTCTAAGTTTTTGAACGCTTATCTTGATGGGCGTTAGTTCAACGCCCACTTATTTCCTTTTATCGGCTCATTTTGAAAATCTCCAGCATATCTTCTTCATTCAGAAGTTTTGCTGAGCCTTTGGGGCCGCCGGTGCCCACGTAGCATTTGTGTGCCATGAGTTTTAAATCTTCGTCGCAGGCTTTTACGCCAAGTTCACGCAGATTCGTTGGCATTTTGATTTCGCGGTAGAAATCTTCCATGGCTTCGATGCCTTTGAGCGCGATTTCTTCATCCGTGCCAGCCTTTTCAACGCCCATTATATTGATTGCGAATTTTTTGAAGCGGGGGAGGCAGTCTTTGTAAACGTATCGTGCCCAGCTTCCCCAGATTGCCGCAAGACCTGCTCCATGTGCCACGTCGTAAAGACCGCCAAGCTCGTGCTCCAGTTTGTGAGTCATCCAGTCGCCGCCGTCGTTTCCGCAGCCTGTGAGTCCGTTGTGCGCGAGGCTTCCTGCCCACATGACTTCGGCGCGTGCGTCATAATTCTTGGGATCTTTTGCAAGAATCTTTGCGTTTTCTTTGACTGTGCGGAGAAGGGCTTCTGCCATTGAGTCGGTGATTTCCATGTTGCCGCCGTTCGTGAAATAGCGTTCCATTGTGTGCATCATTATGTCCGTGCAGCCGCAGGCAGTCTGATAATCCGGCAGAGTCATCGTAAGTTCCGGGTTCATGATTGCAAAGCGCGGGCGGCCAAAATCGCTTGAATATCCGCGTTTGACAAGCCCTTCTTCCTTTGTGATAACAGAAGAATCGCTCATTTCGCTTCCTGTTGCCGCAATCGTGAGAATAACGCCAATCGGAAGGCAGCCTGTTACTTTTCGTTTGTAGTCGTAAAAATCCCACACATCGCCGTCGTTAGCCACACCGTAGCCAATCGCCTTTGCTGAGTCAATCGCGCTTCCGCCACCAACAGCGAGGAGAAAATCAATCCCTTCTTTTTTGCAAAGTTCAATTCCTTCGCGTACAAGCCCAAGGTGAGGGTTGGGAACAGCACCGCCAAGTTCCAGATAGTTGATGCCAGCTTTATCCAAAAAGCCTTTGACACGAGGCAAAAGACCTGAGCGAACCACGCTTCCGCCGCCGTAGTGAATCAAAACTTTCTTTCCGCCGAATTCCTTAATCAAATCCGCGACTTTTTCTTCGGTGTTCTTTCCGAACACGACTTTTGTAGGTGTATAATAATTGAAGCCGAACATTTTTCCTCCGTAATAGTGGTATGTGCCAGATGATTTTATAATTGTAAGTTGGGAATATCTGAAAAGCAAGGAATTTTTCGGGATTGATTCTTTGCTTTTGTATAAGTTAAAATTAAGCATGAATATTTTGCTTTTGGGCGGAACAAGATTTTTTGGAATTCACACGGTAAATGAACTTCTAAAAAATGGCCACAAAGTTACGATTGCGACGCGGGGCACTTCATCAGATTCTTATGGTGAAAGAGTCAGCCGTCTTGTGCTTGAGCGGACGAACGCCGAAAGCTTAAAGAATGTGCTTTCCGGCAGACATTTTGATCTTGTGATTGATAAGATTGCCTACAGTTCCAATGACATCAGAAAATTGCTGGACTTGCTTGATTGCGACAAATACATTTATATGTCAAGCACGGCCGTCTATGAAAAAAAGCATTTTGATATAAAAGAATCTGAATTCGATCCGCTTTCAAAAAAACTTGTCTGGTGCGACCGGCCTGATTTTTCATACAGCGAGGTAAAACGTCAGGCGGAATGTGCCTTGTGGCAGAAATATTCAGACCGAAATTTTATTGCGGTGCGTTACCCCTATGTAATCGGAAAAGATGACTACACCAGGCGGTTGCAATTCTATGTTGAGCACGTCCTTAATTCACTTCCCATGAAAATCGACAACCTTGACTGTCAGATGAGCTTTATCCGCTCCGATGAAGCCGGTTCCTTTATGGCTTTTCTTGCAGACAAAGATTTTAAGGGAGCTGTAAACGGGGCTTCTTGTGGCACAGTCAGCTTAAGGCAAATCATAGAATATATCGAAAAGAAATCCGGCTCAAAGGCGGTTATTTCTGGCGATGGCGAAAATGCTCCCTATAACGGTGAAGTTGAGCACAGCATAAACACCGACAAAGCCCGCGAACTGGGATTTAATTTTACAAATCTGCATGAATGGATTTATGAGCTGCTTGATTATTTTATGGAAAATAAAAGCTGAAGAGTGTGATTCCTGTCAAAGTTTCGCAAGTGTTTCCTTTTCAGCATTCAGTTCAGCCTTGCTCAAAACGCCAGAAAACATAACCACAAGACAGAACCAGACGGAATCAAAATCCACACGTTCAAAAAGAGAGCATCTAGGACAAAAGTTTAGCCAAGCAATGCTTTTACACATTCCTCAACTTTGGCCATGTCGGCAGTAGGCTCAAAGCGGGCTACTACGTTTCCACTTCGGTCAACAAGGAATTTTGTGAAGTTCCATTTTATGTCAGGTTTTTTTGCCCAGTCAGGATCTGCGGCATTGAACATGTTTTCGAGAACTCCCTTCAACTCATGCTCGTCAAAGCCTTCAAAGCCTTTCTGAGATTTGAGGTATGTGTAGAGAGGAAGTTCGTTCGGGCCGTTTACGTCAGATTTTTTCATCTGCGGAAATGTTGTGTTGTAGTGAAGTGAGCAGAACTCGTGAATCTCATCGTCGCTTCCTGGAGCCTGACCGCCAAACTGATTGCATGGAATGTCGAGAATCTCAAGCCCCTTTTCGTGGTAGTTCTTGTAAAGCTGCTCGATTGGTGCGTACTGTGGGGTGAATCCGCAGCCTGTTGCAGTGTTTACGATAAGAATTACCTTTCCCTTGTACTCAGAAAGTTTAAGTGTCTCGCCTTTGCCTGTTGTTACTTCGTAATCATAAATCATAGTTTAATCTCCTTGTGTTTGTGTTGATTATTTATACTGGCGTGCAAATTCTCTTGCAGCCTTTAAGTCATCCTCGTTTGGTCTTCCTTTGTGGAGGGCCTTGAACTCGCCTTTGCAATGGAATTCTTTTTCGTCAACTGGAATTCCGACTTTTGCGGCTTCGGCCTTTACTTTTTTGTAAGTTGAATTGAGCAGGGCTGCCGAACCGAAGTTTACAATCTTGCCGACTTTGTCCTTTGAAAGACCAGCGATAAAAGTGCGGACTTCCGGGTCGATTGTAAAAGCATAGTAAGAATTTCCCAAAAACAAAATGTCGGCTTGCTCGTTAAGACCTTCGCTGATTGGAAGGGCTTCAACGCCAAGTTCATTTGCAACTGCTTCTGCAAGACGCTTTGTGTTACCGGTTTTAGTGTAATATCTTACAGCGAATTTCATATAACCTCCGTTTGAATAAATATTTAACTAAATTAGATTGTATACAATAGAATAATAATGCCTCTCCCTCAAATTGTCAAGGTAAATTTTCAGAAATATAAAAAAAAAGGTTTTAGCTATTGCATAAGTAGGTTAAAACCTATAGAATAAACCTAGTAAAGCGATAGGTTATTGATATTGTCAGAAACAATCTTTTGCTTTACAGGGGTACTATGTCAGAAAAATATAAGGTTGCGGTTGCCACGAGCGATGGAAAAACAGTCGATTCTCATTTCGGACATGTTCAGTCTTTTTTGATTTTCGAAGTTGATGAAGAAAGCGGCAAGGCAGAGGACATCGGGGAGAGAGATGTTACGGCTGCCTGCTCAGGAGGCTCTTGTGGAGGAGTGCAGTCTGGGAGCGACTCTGGCTGCGGCGGCCACAACGGAGCGGGCGAGGGGCACAGTCAGATGGACGAGATTGCGAAGGCTTTGAGTGATGTTGACTATGTTCTGGTTGCGCGCATAGGCCCGCATGCAATCCGAGCCCTGGCAAAATACAATGTGACTGCCTACGACATAGTTCTTCCGATTGATGAAGCAATATCAAAAATCAACGAATACAGAATAAAAATAAAAGAAAGAAAAAATAGGAAATAAGAAACCACAGATTACACAGATTACACAGATATATGTTTTGTAAATGAAAGAATTTTCGTATTTCACAGACGATTATCATTTACCTAAACTTTTAATCTGTGACATCTGTGACATCTGTGGTTATAAAAAAGGGGTATTGAGTATGGCGAAAATTCTTGATCAGCCGCGATACAAGTGTGCGTTGGCGGCTATGCAGACTGTTCAGTCGATTACGGGGGCAATTCCTGTTCTTCATTCAGGACCGGGATGTGCTTCAAAACTGAACGACAACAATGGAACCAGCGGACGATACAGCCCGAACATCTTCCCTTGTACTTCGATTTCTGAGAAGGAAGTTGTATTTGGCGGTGCTGAAAAATTGCGCTCGACTATTCACAATGCGCTGCGCGTAATCGACGCTGACTTGTTCGTGGTGCTTTCTGGATGTACGGGCGAGATTATCGGCGACGACATCAAGGAAGTTGCTCAGGAATTTGAGGACGAAGAAAAGCCTGTAATCTGGGCAAAAACTCCTGGCTTCAAGGGCAACAACTACGTGGGCCACGACTGGATTTTGAAGTCAATCTTCGAGCAGTACCTTAACCGCCCGGAAATCCGCGAAGAGCGTGAAGAAGTCGGCGGAACAATCAAAGGTCTGGTCAACATTTTCGCAGGCCCGCCGCAGCAGGATCCTTACTGGCTCGGAAACTTGCGTGAAATTGAGAGCCTGATTTCTGCAATCGGATTGAAACCGAACACAATTTTTGGCTTTGGCCGGGGAATCGAGAACATCAAAAATGCCGCACGGGCAGAGTTCACGATTCTGATTTCACCGTGGGTTGGACTTGAAAGCGCAAAATATCTTGAGACAAAATTCAAGGTTCCGCTTTTGCATTATCCGATTCTGCCGATTGGAGCGAGCGAAACGACGAAATTCTTGCGTGCCGTACAGGAATTCACTGGGGCGGATAAAGATCTGGTCGAAAAGATTATCACCGAAAAAGAAGCAGAATTCTACTATTATATAGAACGATTTGCAGACACCCTGCTTGAAACCCGAATCCTGGGCAAGCGTTTTACAGTTGCAAGCGACAGCCAGTACACGATGGCAGTCACAAAATTCCTGGTAAACGACATGGGCTTGTTCCCGGAAAAAGTCTTTATCACTGACGATGCGCCGGAAGCTTTCCGCACACAGATTGCCAGTGAGATTTCAAACCTCAACTACGGAATTCAGGCAGAAGTTCAGTTCACGACAGACGGACACGACATTCACGAGCAGATTAAAAAGACCGACTTTGCGGGCACTCCACTGATTATCGGTTCCAACTGGGAGAAAAAGCTGGCCGCTGAAATCGGCGCCCACTACGTAAACGTAAGCTATCCAATGCTTGAAAAGCTCGTAATCAACGACCACATCGCAGGCTACTCAGGCGGACTTCATCTGCTTGAACAGATTTTCTCAGCCGCAATGAGCAAATTGAAATTGTAAACGCGTTAGGGATAGGGAGCGGCGGCGAAGCCGACAAAACCTGTGAGACAGGTTTTGAGCGAGTCTCGGAAAAATCTGTGATTTTTCCGTGTAGGGCGCTCCTTGTTTAGCTAAAGTGCAAGGGTATGGAGCACCGCCGGAGGCGTTCCGAAGCGACAGCGCAGGAATGAGCGTGAGCGAAGTGCGGAACACCCGACCGCTGCTTGCAGCGGATGCACCCAAAAAAACGGAGGAATTTTTTATGGCATATAACTTTAAAAACGCAAATCTCGCCGTTCGTGAAAACCGACTCGGCTCAATCACAGGTTTTGTGGGCGACCTTGAAACGCTCGTCTATCGTTCAGAATGCGGCTCACTCAAAAACCGCGAGCGATGCTTCTCACAGTCAAGTTCATGTCTTTCGGGCTGTGCATTGAACGCCCTTGCAGCAATCAGAAACGTGGCAGTCGTCTATCACGCACCTGCAGGCTGTACCGCAATGGCCTCAAACGACAACGTAAAATTCGGCCAGATTGCAGCCCGCATCAACAAAACCACGAATTCGGTCTTTGTCTGCACGGACTTGAACGAAAAGGACACGGTTTTTGGTGCGATGAACGACCTTCGAAAAATCGTCGAGCACACTTACAACACATACAAGCCGGACGCAATTTTTATCTCGACTTCCTGCGTTTCGGGCGTTATCGGTGAGGACGTTGACGGCCTTGCAGACGAAATCAACGAGGAACTTCCGATTCCTGTGATTCCGGTTCACTGCGAAGGTTTCAAGAGCCGAATCTGGGCAAGTGGTTTTGATATTTCCGACCACGCCGTTTTGCAGGGAATCGTAAAACCGCCTAAAGAAAAGCGGAGAATCATCAACATCAAGAACTTCTACGAGAGCGCACGCCCTCAGATTACAAAGATTTTCAACGAAGTCTTTGACGCTGAGCCTCAGTTTTTGTACTGTAACTCGACAATCGAAGAGCTTAGCCATTTGAGCGAGGCACTGGCAACGGTCTGTATTTGTGGAACTTTGGGAACTTATCTTGGAAACGCTTTGGAAGAAACTTACGGCGTTCCTTACGTGCGGACAATTAACCACTCAGGCGTCACAGGCTTTGAAACATGGCTCCGTGGAATCGGGGATGCAATTGGCCGCCGCGAGCAGGTTGAAGCCTACATCAAAAAACAGCGCGAAATTTACATTCCGCAGATTGAAGAAGCAATCAAACCGCTCCGTGGACTCCGTGCCGTAATCGGAATGGGACCAGGCTTTACTTACGAGATTGCCCGCGTCTTGCAGGAATTCGGCATGACAATCGATTACGCGCTTGCATGGCACTACGATTACAAGTACGACAACGGCCAAGTTCCGCCGGCACTTGAGCATTTGCTCAAAAATTCGCCGAAGGACATGAGAGTTGCCGTAGCCGACCAGCAGAACTACGAGGTTTTGAACATCCTCAACCGCTACAAGCCGGACGTTTACTTTAGCCGACATCCGGGTACAACAGTCTGGGCAATCAAGCAGGGCTATGCTGCGGTCTTCGTTGCCGACGAGTACACTGTCTTTGGCTATGAGGGAACTTTGAGCTTTGCAAAACTGATTCGCGACACGGTAACAAATCGCTCGTTCGAGAAAAACCTTGCCGCCAGAATCAAGCTGCCCTACACAAAATGGTGGTACGAGCAGAGCAACGAAAAGTTCATCAACGCGGAGAGCAAGAGGTAGCAATTAAGAGGGGAAAGTCTTCCCCCTGGTTCGCACTTCGTAGCTCACCACCCCCTTCTACGGGGGCTTGCCCCCGTAACGCCCCCAATTTTTTTATGACTCTACAGCAAATAAAATACATTCTTGGCGTGGCAGATTCTACTTCGCTCAACAAGGCTGCGGAAAGGCTTTTTGTCTCGCAGCCTTCTCTTTCAGCTTCTCTGCATGACGCGGAAGATGAGCTTGGCTTTCAGATTTTTAACCGCACAGCCCGCGGAGTAACATCATCAACTTAAGCCCCTCTATTTAAAGAATTCCAAATAAGATAAAATTCCTTAGGTGGGAAAAATAGGTGGGGCTTACATTCAAGAAAAGATGGGAAACTGTTACAGGTGAGATAAAAAC
>Ga0256404_1000977_pt1 | contig 72553 bp, 59 predicted proteins | sample RumenRJG_01DNA_FD_185990 | JGI IMG/M metagenome (GOLD analysis project Ga0256404, IMG submission 185990) | Bovine rumen microbial communities from Lethbridge, Alberta, Canada - RJG_01 | ecosystem: Host-associated > Mammals > Digestive system > Stomach > Rumen | place: Canada: Alberta | collected...
GTTTCATGCCGGCGGCCACAGCACGCGCGATCTCATCCTCGACTTCCTGCTCGTTGTCCGTCAGCGACTCCTTCTGCTGTGCCGTGAAATGGTTCCTGATCCGGAACAGGGCGGCATTCCGCAGAAGTTTCGCCATACATTTGGAGGCATAATCATGCAGAAAGCAAACGGAATCTATTACAAAAACCGCCACAGTTGTTTCCTGCTTCAATACCATCTGGTACTGGTCATGAAATACAGGCGGAAAGCGCTCGTTGGCGAAGTCAGGGAGTGCGTGTACAAGACACTGCGCGACGGGCTGGAAAATCAGGGGTGCCGCGTAGTCCGTATGAACGGGGAGGAAGACCATGTCCACATCCTGTTTGAAGCCCCGCCGGACAAGAAGCTGACGGAACTTGTCAATATGTTAAAGACCCGCTCGGCCCGCATGACATGGGCGAGATACCCGGATGAGCTGCGGAAATTTTACTGGCGCGAAGACCGGCACCTTTTCTGGACGGACAGCTATTTTGTCACGACTGTCGGGTACAACAGCCTTGAGGCTGTTGACCATTACATCAAAAACCAGTAAGCATTCATCCACGCCCAGGCGTCTCCGTGACGTTTGGACGTGGTACTCTACTGTTACTAATAGAAGAGGTGTTACTGCCCCTTGTAATATATGAATCCGTTCGGGGTCGTTGATCCAGCCGCCCGGCGCCCGAAGGTGAAGAATATCCTTAATCATCGTATTCCTTTCTATAAAAAAAGATAGCCGGGACCTCCAGGGAGATAAGAGGCTCCGGCCATTCATTTTAGCCCTTCACGGCTCCTGATGTCACGCCTGCAACGATGAATTTCTGCAGGAAGAGATACAGAATCAGGATCGGCAGCATCGCCAGAAGCAGCTCCGCCATGACAAGTCCGATATCCGTGGAGTAGGTGCCGTAGAAGACCTGCATCGCAATCGGGATCGTGTACAGGTTCTTCTTCTGGAGGACCAGCGACGGAAGCAGGTAGTCGTTCCAGAACGCCATCGTATCGATGATCGTGACAGTCGCAATCGTCGGCTTGAGCAGCGGTAAAATTGTAACTCGGCTGGCAGCCCTGACGTCATCAACAAAAGGGGCCTGGCCGTACCCCGACGCATAAAAAATGAGAGCTCCCGCCCGGGGGCTCTCATTTTTCATACAGGCTTCGTTCTCACAAGCCCTGTTCGATCAGCTTTTAAACGGGATTTCTCACCGCCGGGCCGTCTCACTCGACGCCGTCGATCAGCTTTCCGACAGCCGCCTCGAGCCGCTCCACTCTCGCGTGCGAGATCTCCGGCTTCTTTGCGACCGCGTAGTAGTAGAACTTGATCTTCGGCTCCGTGCCCGACGGGCGCATCGCAAACCACGTGCCGTCCGTCATCGTGAACCTCAGCGCGTTCTGCGCCGGGATGTCCTCATAGCCGTTTATATAATCGATCGTCGTCGCGACCGTGAAATCGCCGAAGCTCTGCGGCTTTCCCTTCCGGAACGCGTCCATGATGCGGCCGATCCGCTCCGCGCCGGCCTTGCCCTTCAGCACGACCGACACCTGGTCCTCCGCGTAGTATCCGTATTTCTGATAGAGCATGTCGAGCGCGTCCGCGAGCGTCATGCCCTTCTTCCTGTAAAATGCAGCCATCTCGATCATCAGCATGCCGGCGCAGATGCCGTCCTTGTCGCGCACCATCTCGCCCGGCGCGCAGCCGATGCTCTCCTCATAGCCGAAGAAATACGAATAGCCCTCCTTCTCAACCTCCGGGATCTTTCCACAGATATTCTTGAAGCCGGTCAGTGTGTTGAAGACCGTGATGCCGTAGTCCTCGCAGATCGCGGCACCAAAGTCGCCCGTGACGATCGACTTGATCATCGCCGACTTCTCCGGAAGCGTGCCCTTCTCCTTCCGGCTCTCCGCGAGGTACGCGATCAGCATCGCGCCCGTCTGGTTGCCGTTTAAGGACCTGTAGCCGCTCTCTTCATTTTCATCGGCGATCTCAACCGCCATGCGGTCGCTGTCCGGGTCTGTCGCGATGAGGAGCTCCGCGTGCTTCTCGCGGCCAAGCTTCTCCGCGAGCTCGAAGGCCTTCGGGTTCTCCGGGTTCGGGAACGGGACCGTCGTGAAGTCCGGATCGGGATCCTTCTGCTCCGGCACAATCGCGAAATTCACGAAGCCGCGCTCCTTCGCGACGCGCGCCATCGGAATCGAGCCTGCGCCGTTGAGCGGCGTGTAGACGACCGGCACCGTGAGGTCAAGTTCATCGTCATCCCGCTGCCGCATCGACTCGACATAATCGAGGTACGCCCTGTCCATGTCCTCGCCCAGCATCTGAACGAGGCCCTTATCCGCCGCCTCGGAGAGTGCCATGCATTTGACAGGCGCGAACATGTCGAGCTTCTGAATCTCGGCCTGCATGCCCTCGGAGATCTCTCCCGAGATCTGTGCGCCGTCCTCCCAGTAGACCTTGTAGCCGTTATATTCCTTCGGGTTGTGGCTCGCCGTCATATTGATGCCGGACACGCAGCCGAGCTTTCTGATGGCAAATGAAAGCTCCGGCGTCGGGCGCAGCGACGGGAAGAGATACGCGCGGATTCCATTTCCCGCGAGAATCTCCGCCGCCATCTCGGAGAATTCCTTTGAGTGGTACCGGCAGTCATAGGCGATCGCGACGCCGCGCGATACGTCCTCCCCCGACTTTAAAATGAAGTCCGCGATTCCCTGCGTCGCGCGGCCGACCGTCAGGCGGTTCATCCGGTTCGTGCCGGCCCCGCAGATGCCGCGGAGCCCCGCCGTGCCGAAGACGATCTCCTGGTAAAAGCGGTCGGTAATTTCATTTTCATTGTCACTGATGGCAAGGAGCTCCGCGCGCATCGGATCATCCTGCGGAAGCTTCTCAAGCCACAGATTGTAAAGTTCCCTGGCGTTCATAAATGTATAGGTCTCCTTTCACGTTCTCTGCCGCCCCTAAGCGTGACTCACAGCTCACAGCCTTGCAGGCAGAAGTCAAGCATCAGCACCCTCACAGTCCCGCATGCCGGACGGACTGTACTTCGCTGTCAGCTCACAGCGCCGAGTCGATTCTCACATCCCCGCATGCCAGCTCACAGCGCCGAGTCTAGTGCCTTCACGAGGTTTTCGCGGATCACGTCCGCGCTGTCGCCCGGCTGTGTCTCAAATGCCTTCTTCTCGTCCACGAACACCGTCGGCACATGGTAGTAGTCGTAGCGGTCCGCAATGTCCGGGTGCTCGCTCTCGTTAATGAGCTCCACAGAAAGACCGCTGTACTTTTCATTTTTCTCAAGGTCCGCGAGAGCCTCCCTCGCCGCGCGGCAGTACGGGCAGCCGTCTATGTAGAACATTTTTACTGATTTCATAATCTTCACCTCCATAGATGCTGAATCATTCCAAAAAGAGGCTGACCCTTACGCGGATCAGCCTCTCATCATCCGGTATATCCATTATAGCTGATACCCCGGAACGTGTTCAATTCATTTCCTCATTTCCAGAAATCGAGCACCCCGTCGTAGATCCCGATGTCGTGCGCGCGGAACACAGGGTTCTTCCCCTCCTTCTTCTGCTTCTCGTAATCCCGCAGCGCGCGGATCGCAGTCCCGGAGAGAAGGACGCACGACGGCAGGTTGATCAGCGTCATCAGTCCCATCGTGATGTCCGCGAGCGCCCACGCCGCGTCCATTGGAATGAGCGCGCCGGCGAAGACGATGACTGCGCAGATGACGTGGAAAACCGTCATAAAGCGCTTTGATGGCATTTTCTTGTGGTTCATGTAGGCGAGCGCGTTGCCGACATAGTAGAGATTGCCGATCAGTGTGGTAAATGCAAACAGCACCATCGCGATCGTGATAAAGAGCGGACCCATTTTTCCGAAGACCGTCGAGACCGCGTTCTGCACATAGGGCGCGCCGGAGACCGCCTTCGAGCGCGTGGCGCCGGAGCTCAGGCACATGAGGGCCGTCGCCGTGCAAAGAAGCATCGTGTCGATGTAGACGGAGATCGTCTGGACGAGGCCCTGCTTGACCGGGTGCGTGACGACTGCGGACGCGGCGGCATTCGGCGCGGAGCCGACGCCGGCCTCATTGGAATAGAGGCCGCGCTTGATGCCGTAGACAAGGCAGGAGCCCGCGATGCCGCCCGCGATCGCCTTGAAGTCAAATGCATTTTCAAAAATCAGCGCAAACATCGCCGGGATATTCGTGATATGCGCGAGGATCACAATGAGCGCGATCACGACGTAGGACACGCCCATGACCGGCACGATGACCTCCGTCAGATGAACAATTCGCTTCCCGCCTCCGAGCACGCAGTATCCGACGAGAACCGCAAGAATGGCGCCAATAAGAACCGGCGTCGTCTTCGGGTCATAAAATTTGTACGCGGCAAATGTCGACTGCAGGTTATAGGAGCACAGAAGGTTGAAGCCGAACGCGTACGTCGAGATCAGGAAAATGCAGAACAGCACGGAGAGCCAGCGCGCGTGAAGCGCCCGCTCGATATAGTACGCCGGGCCGCCGTAGCAGCTGCCGTCCTTGTCACGGCGCTTGTAGATCTGCGCGAGCGTGCTCTCGATAAATGCGGACGACGCGCCAATGATGCACATGACCCACATCCAGAAAACCGCGCCGGGTCCGCCGAGGCAGATCGCGGTCGAGACGCAGTTGTCCTGAGAGGCGTCTATTGCTCTGCGATGTCCTGCCGTGCGGACAGGCGCCGGAGCGGAATTTCCGGTTCAGAAAAAGGAGCCGATCCACGCGGATCAGCTCCCGACCATCAGACTCCCTTTATTATACCGACATAAAACAATCGGCACAATTCATTTTTGTATCGATTCCTGGCTCATTACAGCTCGATCAGCTCCTTCGTCGCCGGCGTCAGGTTCTCGACGCCCTCCTTAAGGACAAGAACCGTGTCCTCGATGCGGACGCCGCCCCAGCCCGGAATGTAGAGGCCCGGCTCGACCGTCAGAATCGTGTTCTTCTCGATCGTCCTCGTGCGGCCGGGTCCGAGGAACGGCTCCTCGTGGACGAAGAGGCCGACGCCGTGGCCGATGCCCGTGTAGTGATACGGCAGATACTCCGTGTTCTCGATCGCCTTCACCGACTCGCGGTACGCCTCGTCCGAGATCGCGCCGTCCCGCAGATAGGCCTCCGTGTCCGCGGACATCTGCTTGACGAGCCGGTAGACCTCCCGCTGCTTCGGCGTCGCCTTGCCGACGACGAGCGTCCGCGTCATGTCGGACATATACCCGTGGAACTGGCAGCCGTAGTCCATGAGGACAAAATCCCCGTACTCGACAGACTTCGAAGACGGTATTCCGTGAAGAAGAGATGTGCGCGCGCCGGAAATGAGAATATTTCCGTACGGCATCGTGTCCGCGCCCTCGAGGACCATGTACCGGGAAAGATTTGCGGCGAGCTCCTTCTCCGTGATGCCCGGACGGATGTCCTTCTGAATCCGGTCGTAGGCCCTGACCGTGATCTCGCAGGCCGCCCGCGCGTACTCAATCTCCTGCGGCGTCTTGTGCATGCGGAGGTCCTCGATGACACCATCCATCGGAGCAAGCTCTGCATTTGTCCCGGTGAGACCGTCCTCGATGCCGCGGAACATATTGACATTCATATCGAGACTCTCAAAGCCGATTTTTTTCGCGCCGGTCTCCTTCGCGAGCGATGCGCAGGCCGCCGCGACCGTCCCGTACTGCTTTCTCCACTCAACGAGCGTATAGTCCGGGCACTGCGCGCCCGCAAGCTCCGTATACCGCGGGTCCGTGATGAAGAACTGCTTATCGCGCGTGATAAAGAGAAATGCGTCGTCGCTCGTGTAGCCGCTGATGTAGCGGACATTCACGAGCTTCGTGCAGAAAAATGCGTCCAGCTTCTGGACCTCCAGGTATTCCCTGATCCGTTCCAGCACAATCTTACTCATAATCCAATCCTTTCTGCTTCCGCCTTGTGCCTGAAATGTCTGTCCCGTCCCGGTACCGGCGCGGGAACTCCCTGATGCTGGCGGAACCGCCTTCTATCCTCTCACATCAGCCCATCTATATCAAGGACAGGCGTGTCTGGTGTCAGGTTCCGATTAAATTTTTATAAACGAGTTTATGCTTTTTTAATCGGAACCTGACACCTTTCCTTATATGCTTTTTTAATCGGAACCTGACACCTTTACCTCACTCGCTCATATCACGGTCGCAGGTTACATGGACGTTGTAGTCCGGATATGCCTTCTGGATCTCATCCAGGATCTGCGCGTAGACCTCCTCGGCCGTCTGTCCCTCTCCGTTCTTGAATTCGAGGACCGTGTCGAAGGTAATCGTCTTCGCTTCAAAATCGACATAGAAGCCGTGCATTTGCAGGACGCCGTCATGTGCCATGACCTTCCGGCGGATATCCGCGAGCATCTTCGACGCCTCATCATCTCCCGTGTTATGGGAGTAAATGCCAACCGCCGTGATCGCTACGCCGTACTTGCTGTACACGCTCTTGAAAATCCGCCGGGACATCGCATCGATCTCGACCGCTGTCATCGTGTCCGGCACCTCGACGTGGATGGAGCCCATGTAGCGGTCCGGGCCATAGTCATTTAAGAAGAGGTCGTAGGCCCCGAGGACATCCGGGTCCTCCGCGACCGTCGCCTTGATGTTCCTCGCGAGGTCACAGCCGACGCGCTCGCCCAGCATGGAGCTGACCGCCTCGCCGATCATTTCAATGCCGGACTTGATGATAATCACCGCGATGACCGCGCCGACGATCGCCTCGAGGGAAATGCGGGTCGCAAGATAAAGAATCGCGGATGCAAGGACCGACGCGGAGAGAATCGCGTCAAATGACGCGTCCGAGCCGGAGGCAATGAGCGACCCCGAGTTGACCTCATTTCCCTTATTCTTCACATAGCGGCCGAGCGCCAGCTTGACGAGGATCGCGACCGCGATGATGATCAGCGTGAGAAGTGAATAATCAGAGACCTCCGGATGGATGATCTTCTTCACGGACTCGATCAGCGATGTGATGCCGGCGTAGAGAACGATGGCCGCGACAATAAGCGAGCTCATGTACTCGACCCGGCCGTAGCCGAACGGATGCTTCTTGTCCGGCGCCTTGCCCGCGAGCTTCGCGCCGATGATTGTGATGACGCTCGACATCGCATCGCTCAGGTTATTGACTGCGTCCAGCGTGATCGCGATCGAATTCGACGCGAGGCCGACAAATGCCTTGAACGCGGCGAGAACTACATTTGTCAGGATACCCACGGCGCTCGCCCGGACAATTACCTTCTCGCGGGCCGCAGGGTCCATTGTTTTTGTCTGCTCTGTACTCATATACCTGCCCTCTCCTTTACAAATGAACAAACTATGCCACCGGACAGAACCGTTTCATGCACCAGAGGCAGTGCCCCCGTTCATCTACGCAGTCAGCCTGACAGGTCTTCCGGACTCATGAGGAGCTCCCGCCGGGTTCTGTGAACCTTCTCATGCAAGGCCCGCAATGCATCTTCATAGATGCTTGCTGTTCTTCTTACACGATCCGAACGAAGTCATCCTGTGGCTCGCCGAGCGTCCTCGTGCTCAGCTTCCGGAAATTCGACGCGAGGTCCCCGCGGAAGACCGCGGAGCCGGCGACGAAAATCTCCGCGCCCGCCTCCATGGACTCTCCGATCGTCGATCCGTTGATGCCGCCGTCCACCTCGATCGGGACATTTTCACATCCGTTCTCGTCGAGAAGCTGCCGCATGTCGCGCGTCTTCTTCGTCATCGCCGGAATATAGCTCTGCCCGCCGAAGCCCGGGTTGACCGTCATGAGAAGCACCATGTCAAGCTTGTCCGTCACGTAGTCGACCGCATGAACGGACGTCGCCGGGTTGAGCGCGAGGCACGCCTTCACGCCCTCGTCGCGAATCGCCTGCAGCGTGCGGTCGATGTGCGCGCACGCCTCCGCGTGAATCGAGATGCTGTCCGCGCCGGCCGCGGCGAACTCGTGGATGTAGCGCTCCGGATCCTTTACCATCAGATGGACGTCGAGAAACAGTCTGCTGTCCTTCCGGATCGACTTGATCAGCGGCATCCCAAACGAAATGGACGGAACAAACATTCCGTCCATGACATCAATATGAAGCCACCGACAGCCGCTCTCCTCAAGAGTCCTTACCTGCTCGCCGAGCTTCATAAAATCTGCTGAAAGTATAGATGGTGCGATAATACCCAAGGTTCCTGTCCTCCTTACTGCTTCAATCCCTGTGAAAGGCGCCCTGTCCGCCGCGGTTCAAGAGCCCGCCGCCTTCATGTTTATGCGCCACGTTTGCTGCAGTCCATATGACCCGCCTGAAACTGGTAAAATCTGCCAAATTCATGCGGTGTATTTTATGCACTTCTTATATTTATACTCCATCCGGCCGGAGTTGGCAAGGGAAGACAATCTGTACAAAAACAGGTTGCGGATTTTTACTTGACAGCGGTCTTCATTCGTGGAGAGAATAGATAAGATGCGGTATTATCCGTATGTGGAGGGACTTAACCATGCAGGCAATCATGGAGACTATATTTGAAATCTTATACTTAAGCTTTGCGATCACCGCCGGTCTCGCGATGCTCCGGCAGTCAAAGAAGGACCATCAGTCCGCAATCCGGCTCGGAAAACGGCTGCGCAAGACAGAAAAGGCAGTCGAGCAGTCGGTGGCAGATGCGGCTGCATCCGCTGCAAAGACAGGCCCTTCCGAAGGCGCCTCGGAAAATGCAGAGTCGGATGAGACCCCGTCGGCAGTCCCACAGACAGCGCTCTCCAAGGTGTCAGAGAACACGAAGATTGTTGAAGAGGCCCTGAGCGCAGCGGCCGAAGGCCAGAGCAAATCGGAAGCGCCGAATGCCGGGGCGCCCGTTACTTCAAAAGAGGATATTTCCACGGCAGGTGAAGGATTCTCTGTTTCCGGAAAAGAAGGCGTTTCCCCAACAGATGGATCGCAGGCAGAATTTTCCACCATATCCGGAGCTTCCCGAAAAGAGAGACCGGAGTCGGAGTCTTCCGCCGTCCCAGCATCCGCAGGCAAGAGCCAGAAGAAACCGTCAAAGGTATACACCACCGCGGAGCTCAGAAAGAAGGCGCTGTTCCGCAGCCGCCGCGCATCGCTTCTTAAAAAAGCCGGCATCATGACTCTCATTCTCGGTATCGGCGACTGCTTCCATCTCCTTCCGCGCATCTATGCGCTGTGGACGACCGGCCTTGCAAAAAATACGGCGCTTCTCGGCGGCGGCAAGCTGATCACGTCGCTCACGATGACCATTTTCTACGTCATTCTCTATTACATCTGGCGCGACCGCTACAGGATCGCGGACAGAAATACAATCACACTCACCGTGCTGGCACTCGCCGCGGTCCGCATTGTCCTCTGCATTCTTCCGCAGAACCAGTGGCTCTCCGCGAACCCGCCGCTACTCTTCGGTATCTTACGAAATATCCCGTTTGTCCTGCTCGGCCTGGTGATTTTCTATCTCTTTGAACAGGAAATCCATGAAAACCACGATCGGAAGCTGCAACATCTCCCGCTCGCGGTCGGAATTTCATTTGTCTGCTATATCCCGGTCGTCCTCCTCGCAGGCATCTTCCCGGCGGTTGGCATGCTGATGATCCCGAAGACGATCGCGTATATGTGGATCATTGCGATGTTCCTCAGCCTCTTTATGTGAAAGAACAGCTCATTTCCCGTATCGGCCTCAGAGCATTCGCGCGATAAAAATGCACCATCTTTCACGCGCATTTCCCTCCGGCATCAGCCATGGGACCTTCACAAATTCCCGCACAGCCAGTCCTTCACGATGCCCAGCGACTCGCGGAATACATTGTTGGGCAGGAAAAACGGCGTCGATTTCGCGGGAATGCCGTACACATGTCTGTACCCCGCCTTTTTTGCGAGCTTCAGGGCCCGGAACATGTGGAAATTGCTCGTGACAATTCCGACATCTGCCTGCTCCACCAAGTCGCCCCGCTCTCTGATCACGTCCGCGCTGAAGCGGATATTCTGCGACGTGTTCACCGACCGGTCCTCGAGGAGAATTCTCGCCCCGTCGATTCCATTTTTGAGAAGATAGTCCCGCATCGCCTCCGCCTCCGTGCACGGCTCATCGCTTCCCCTTCCGCCCGACACAATCGCAGTCGTCTCCGGATGTTCCTTCAGAAAATGAACGGCCCGCTCGAGCCTGTAGCGCAGCACGCGGCTTGCGCCGTCCTCCCGCACTCTGGCGCCGAGCACGAGGATATATTCTCGCCCTCGCGCGTCTCCTTCGCCCGCATTGAACTCGTTCCCTGGCAGATGCATGTCTCTTTCATTCATCTTGAGCTCACGTCCCGGCCGGCGGCCGGACATGCGGTGCGTATTTCTTCTGCCCTCTCGGAACCCGCTCAGAACCATGGCAAGGGTCACGGCAAGCAGAGTCAGCAGTGCAGCCGCAAGAATTCGTCCCGTCGCAATGAGAGGCGCGGGCACAAGCGCCAGCAGGCCGCTCATTTTCAGGATAGACAGAAGCGATATCGCAGCCCCTAAAGCAAGCCACACCGCATAAAATGAGGTCCCCGTCCGGGCACGCATCACAGCTATGCCGTAGACCATGCAGGCGAGGCCGGCAAGAAGAACAAAAACCATGTCATCATCCTCCTGATTCAGCTCTTTTCATGCAGTCTACCAGATTCCGGAGGATCGTGCCATTTGTCTGTGCATTGTTGATTTCTGTGTGCATATCGTGCATGATATATCGTAGAAAAGAAAGGACACCGGAATGGAAGAAAACAAACCACACAAGCGCCGCGTCCATTATAGCGGCGCCTATCCGAAACGATTTGAAGAAAAATATAAAGAACAGAACCCTGAAAAGTACAAGGAGACCGTCGAGAAGGTGATCAGCAAGGGCAGCACGCCGGCCGGCATGCACATCCCGATCATGGTCGGCGAGATTCTCTCATTTCTCGACATAAAGCCCGGGCAGATTGGTCTCGACTGCACGCTCGGCTACGGCGGGCACAGCTCGAAGATGCTGGAGAAGCTGGAGGGCGAGGGGCACCTCTATGCGCTCGACGCCGATCCGATCGAGATCGAAAAGACACGCGCCCGCATGGAGGAAAAAGGGTACGGCGATGACATCTTCACCGCCATCAACACGAATTTCCGGAATATCGATGAAATCGCCGGAACATACGGGCCATTTGACTTTGTTCTCGCGGATCTCGGCGTCTCCTCGATGCAGATCGACAACCCCGAGCGGGGCTTCAGCTACAAGACCGACGGGCCGCTCGACCTCCGCTTTAATCCGGAGAAGGGCGAGAGCGCCGCAGAGCGCCTCGCGTCGCTCTCACGCGAGGAGATGGAGGGCATGTTCGTCGAAAATTCTGACGAGCCTTATGCCGCGGAGATCGCGGCAGAAATTGAGCGCGCGCTCCGCCGCGGAGACAAGATCGACACGACGACTGCGCTCAGAGAAGTGATTGAAAGGGCGCTCACAACGCGCGTGCCTGAGGTGAAGCGCATGAACCGGAAGGACCGTGAGGAGGCCGTTCACAAGTCCTGCGCCCGCGTCTTCCAGGCACTCCGGATTGATGTGAACAGTGAATTTGAGGTTCTTTACGAATTTCTCGAGAAGCTGCCCGGCGCGCTGAAGAGCGGCGGCCGCGCGGCGATCCTCACCTTCCACTCCGGCGAGGACCGGCTCGTGAAGAAGTCCTTCCGCCAGCTTGAGAGGGATGGTGTCTATGCATCTATTGCGAAGGACGTGATCCGCCCGTCGAAGGAGGAGTGCTTCCGCAATCCGAGGGCGCACTCGACCAAGCTGCGCTGGGCGGTGAAGGCGTAAAATTGTCGTCGCCTGCGACTGGACATTTCGCGTGGCCGTGTATAAGTCCCTCGCGTCACTTCGCTGCTTCGCAGCTCTCATGCCGCTAACAGGCATTCGCATTCCCTTGCCGCTTACGCGTCACTCCATACTCATGCCTGTTGTCGTCGCTAATGGAATTGCGCCTTGCCAGGCAAGCCTGCCAGGCGCATTCCATTGCGACTGGACTTATACACACAAAAAACCGCAGGGGCTGCGTCGCTAGGATCACAGCAGCTGCGGTTGCTGGCTATATGATAATGATTCAGCCCACAACAGGGAACATAAAGTGTTCCGAGTCTCAGGGACTGAGGTATAGATCCGGTCAGACCTTCTCAGGGCCCGGTCCGCGGATTTTTCATAGGGCCTCACACCCATCCGATTATCCGATGATCAAAACAGGTTCAGCGGGCGATAGCCGTTCTTTTCATAGAGCTTGCCGTAGAACTCAAATACTTCCTGCATGTAGTCTGAAAATCTCTGCTTCAGAGACTTCTTTGCCGGTCTGTAAACCTTTGCTGTATTTCTGCCAACGTTTGTATATCCTGTAGATGCTGTGTTCGTCATAATCATTACCTCCTCTTATGTCTATCTCAATGAAGCCGGAGCCTTCCGGCCTCCGTGTCTGTCATTTCTTTTCCTTACATTTTGCATTATAGACTCCGGCCTGTTATAATTCCTATCAATACAGAATAAAAACCAATCAAATCTTGCAAAATGAATGGCGGAGGCCGATGGTTTCGCCGGCGGGTGCTAGTTGCAGCAGTCAAAAGAGGAGCAGGAGGTTCATTTTCCATGATACCGATTTATCAGGAGAGCAGCGACAGTCTGCAGATCAATGAAATCAGGTCCGCGCATTTTCCGCCGCATCTGCACAAGTCGATCGAGCTTATTTATGTGACGGAGGGGTCGCTTGTCATGGGCGTCGGCATCGATCTCTATGAGCTGCACAAGGGGGACCTCGGCATCGTCTTCCCGAACCTGATCCACCACTACCAGGTATTTTCGCCGGGCGAGAACCGGCACATTGTGCTGCTCGCGTCGCCGTCCTACTTTGGATCCTACGAGCAGATTCTGACGACGTTCCGTCCCGCGCGTCCGGTCATTCCGGCAAATGAGCTTCACCCGGACATTGCCTACGCGTTCCGGAGCCTGATGGAAATCAACCAGGGGGACAACCGAGTCATGAAATTCCGGACAAGCGGGGCGGCCGTGAAGCCGGAGCCAGGCGGGACATCGGCGCCATCAGATGGCAGCTCCGGGAAGCCGGCGCTATTGGACGCGGGCCCGGATTCCCCACGTGATCCATCCGCGATCAGGGCCTCCGAGACGCTCGTCGCGGGCAATCAGTCTGTGCTGAACCACGCGTTTCTGCAAATTATTCTCGCGCGGGCGTTGCCGGAGCTCACGCTCTGCAACCGGATCGATCTGAAGCAGCACGACATTGTCTACCAGACGGTGGCCTACGTATCGGCCCACTATCAGGAGGATATTTCGCTCGGAAGCATGGCTGACGATCTCGGGATCAGCCCGTACGCGCTCTCAAGAGTCTTCTCGGGAAGCTTCCACCAGAATTTCAATCACTACCTGAATGATGTCCGGCTGGAGCACGCGTCCGTTCTGCTTGCGGACAGCGACCTCCCGATCACGGATATCTATCTCGAATGCGGGTTTCAGAGCCAGGCGACATTCAACCGCGTCTTCCGCGCCAAATACAAGGTGACGCCGCGACAATACCGGAGAGCCTCGGCCATGTCGCATTGAAAAACACCAGGCACACTGGCAGTTACGATTCTGCGTAAAGCTTCGGCACCCTCTTGGAAAGTTGAGAAAGATGGAGGAAGAGTTTGTCCATCCGAAATCTTTCCTGGTTCTCCAATGGATAGACACGGTCCGCCCTGCAATAGAAAATGCGAAGCGTTCCAAGTCCGGACGTGCTGAAGAGTTACCTGAATTTCACAGAAGGGAGTCAACATATGCTGCTTGAAATTCGTGACGGGACCGTCAGCCGCGGAGGCAAGACGGTGCTCGAGCGCTTTTCATTTGATATAAAAGGAACGGAGCACGCGGCCATCGTCGGCCGGAATGGGGCCGGCAAGACGACACTGCTCGAGGTGATCGCCGGGACCCGCGAGCTCGATGCGGATGAGAAGAACCCGGGATCGGGCCTGTTCCGGTCGCGCGCATTTACGGTCGGCATGCTTCATCAGACGGCGGTCTCCGACCCGGAGCTGACTGTGGAGGAGGCCATGCGGACGGCGATTCTTTCGGGAAAGCCGGAGGACTTCCGCTGGTCCGAGGAGCGCTTCGCGGAGGAACAGCGCTACGACAAAATGTTCACGCGCTTCGGGTTTGCGAAAGAAGACAAACAGAAGAAGCTGGGTGCATTTTCCGGGGGAGAACAGATCAAGATTGCGCTGATCCGGCTGCTGCTCGCAGAGCCGGACGTCCTCGTGCTCGACGAGCCGACCAACCATCTCGACCTCGCCGCCGTCGAGTGGCTCGAGCAATATCTGCGCGAGTACAGGAAGGCGGTCGTCATGGTCTCGCACGACCGGTATTTTATTGATCAGGTCGCCGACGTCGTCTGGGAGGTGACGCACGGCCGAGTAGTCCGCTATCCTGGCAATTATACGCAGTACCGCGCCGCGAAGGCCGCCAGATACAAGCGCCAGCTCGCGGCCTGGAGGCGGCAGCAGGAGGAGATCGCGCGGCAGGACGAGCTGATCGAGAAGTTCCGGCACAAGCCGAAGAAGGCGAAATTTGCCCGCTCCCGAAAGAAAATGCTCGAGCGCATGACGCGCATCGAAAAGCCCGACATGGACGACGCGGTCATCCACACGGGTGAGATTCTGCCCGCGCGCCCGGGCAGCAAATGGGTGCTCGAGTGTGAGCATTTGAAGATCGGCTACGAGAAGAGTCAGCCGGTGAAGGAGCTCTCCTTCCGCCTCCGCCGCGGACAGAAGGTCGGCATCATCGGCCCGAACGGGACAGGAAAATCGACATTTTTAAAAACCGTCGCCGGCTTGCTGCAGCCGCTCGCGGGCAAGGTCAGCCTCGGCGCGCACATCGATCTTGCGTATTTTGACCAGATGACGGCGGGGAAGGTGCTGGAGGAGACGGCCGCAGCTGGATCGACTGGAATCGAGCTTCCGACTGATACCGCAGAATTTTCTGGTGCGGACGCTGCTGCATCCGGCTCACCCGCGCGAGTGTCCTCGAAAATGCCCGAGCGTCTCAACGTCATCGAGTATTTCCACAGCCGCTTCCCGTCGCTGACCGGCAAGGAGGTCCGCACGATCCTCGCGGGCTTCCTCTTTACAGGACGCGACCTCGGCACACCTGTGGACAGTCTCTCGGGCGGCGAGAAATCAAGACTCGTCCTCGCCACGCTCCTGCAGAGCCGGCCGAATTTTCTTGTGCTCGACGAGCCGACGAACAACATGGACATCCCTGCAAAGGAGACGCTCGAGTCTCTCTTCCGAGAGTACAAGGGAACCATCCTCTTCGTCTCGCACGACCGGTATTTCTTAAGCGAAGTCGCCGACGCGCTTCTCATTTTCGAACAGGGCGATCAGCCGGTCATGTACCATCCGTTCGGCTACCGCCACTATGAGGAGCGCCGCCGTCGGGAAATGAACGGTGATCCGGCGGTCACGCGCACGGCCGAGGATGAACGCCTGATCGCGGACCTCCGCGCGGTCCCGAAAGGAGAGAGTCACCGGCTGCGCGAAATCCCGACGGAGGAGGCCGCGCTCGACTGGCGCTTCCATCTGTGCCGCATGGAAATCGATCAGGCGGAGGAGCGGGTGCAGCAAGAGGAGGAAGCGCTCGGGGAGATGATGGAGCCCGCATGGAATACGGAGGTCTCATACGCGGAGGACTCGGATAATATCGAACCTGATATTACCCTCAATGATGTACACCCAACGATAGCTGAGTATCTCGAGACGCCCTCTTCGGAAAAAGATCCGCGTATCCTCGCACAACAAAAAAGGCTTGAAGACGCGAATCAGAAGTTAACAGAGACCCTGCTCGTGTGGTACGACCTGTGGCTGGAGACACATTGATACATACCTCTAGGGCCTGAAGGAAGAATCCTGCCGCCAGGCGCTACGCAAGACGTGCCCTGTAGGGTCTGATGGCAAGATCCTTCCTCTAAACGCTACCGAAGTAGGGCCCGGCGGCAGGAAAGCCGCCCGAAACACTACGCAGGACGCGGCCTATGTGACCAGCCGGGCTTGATTGGGCTTGAGGCGCTGCATAGCGGCACGATCGCGGGACGAATTTTCAAAAAAGGGCTTTCTCATTTGTGCAGAATCGCATATACTGAAAGATAAGAAATCCGGTTTTTATCCGATGTGCACAACGCAGTAAACCGGAAATGAAATGATCTGTGAGGAGGAAGTACTTATGAGCAAAATGGAAAAGCTTGATCCCGAGACTCTCGCCGAGCTGAAGAAGAATGCCCGCGAGGTCATCAAGGCTGAGATTGCCGAGGACGGCGACCTGTCCTATCTGTACGCTCCGTACAAGGAGCTGAACACAGACGATATCGCAGATGACATCGTTGCAAAGATCTTCACGGCATACAACAAGGACAAGGAATAAGCTGATAGCGGACAGAGCGGCCCGGCCGGGTATTTCCGGCCGGGCCGTTCTTCTACAGTTTTCTTTCTATATCAAAAACCCCAGCACGATCAAGAGCTGGGCCGGGAGGTACGTCTCCATGACGCCCTTCATTTTCCGATGGAAGGCGACGCGGCACGCAATCAGCGTGTCAGAGAGAATGAACAGCAGTGATCCGGCAAATGAGATTCCCGCGCCGGCATTTCCGATGCTGAGAAACCGGAAAAGCGCGGATAAGCTCATAGCGATGATCGTTCCCGAGTACACAAAGAACCCGGCCCGGAGCTTTTCCGGAAAATGCGGGACGAGCCTGCGGGCCGTCGCCGCGAGCGCCAATGCAAAGCAGAGTGCCGCCGCAAGGAGAATGAGGGTCCGCGGCGCTTCCGTCATAAAACCATTTCCCGTAAAACGCGCGTTGTAAATAAACGCTACGATATAGCAGATATGACCAAGCCAGAAGGCCGCCGCGCCGACCGTGCAAACCTTCAGGCTGTGCTCCCACAGAAGCAGCGTGTCGCCGAGGCACCCGAAGGCAAGAGCCAGAAGGATCCGGCCGTCGGGAGGTGCATTTTTCGAAGAAAAAACGTACACCAGCATGAGAAGCGGCATGAGGAGCGGCTTTACGAAGAAATCGCGGCGGTTCGTCTCCTGGAGCACACAGTCCCAGACAGACAAAGCCAGATACAGCGCGAGACAGAGCCCGCCGGGCAGATTGAAGGTCATCGCTTGATCCTCCTTTTAGCTGAATTTATTTCAGCCCATACTTTTTCATCACATCATCCAGGGTCTCCGGATTCGCCAGCAGGTCATTCAGCTCCTGCTGTCTGCCGTGGCTGAGCAGATACTGAGTCACCGTCCTGATGTCCTTCAGAGCATCGGAGCGTCCTTCTTCTCTACCCTCTTCTCTGCCTTTCTGCAGATTTTCCTGGTCTCTCATCAGCAGTGTCATATATATGCGCCTCCATTCCTTGTTTCGTCGTCCGACGCTTGCGGCGTCCTCGAGCTGCTCCGTGAATGCTCCGGTAGGAATTCCGTCCCGCAGATATGCCAGAAACTCATCGAGCTGTTCATTTCCCGATGAAACGCATTCCGCGTTAACAAAAACCGTATACCGGCCGTCATCCAGCTCCAGGTCTCCACACAGCGTGCGGAATGTATACAGCGGCAGTCCCTGTCCGAAATGATCGAACAGGCAAATGAAAATCACATACGACTGTTTCAGGTCCCGATATGGCTGTCCCTTCTCGATCATGGACGCATCGAGCATCGAATGATAGTACCTTGACCGTTTGCCGAGTTCTCTCTGATGCGTGGTCTGCATTTCTATGTCATAAACTTCAGTTCCATCGCCCGATTCCACATATACATCGAGGCGCACGGACTTTGCGTCTCTCGACAAATCGAATGGCTTCTGCTTGTCCGGATAGTCGATGCCGACCACCTTTTTCTGCAGAATCAGCGAGAGCAACTGCTCGCAGAGGTCCTTTCTTGTCTCCATGATTCTGCAGAACAGAAAATCGTTGGAGAATGGGAGATTCTCATACTCTTGAACAAATGAATCTGTCTTTTTCATGTGCAAAATTCCTCTCTGATGCATACAGGCAAGACCCGCTGCACCACTTAAAAGATATGCATACTTCTGCCGCAGACAATCGGCAGACTGACAGATTCATATATATTATATGAAATATAGTTATATTTGTCAATATAATTGTTAGACAATAACGGCCACTGTTTAGTATCGGCGATACCGCCTCCAACCCTTACGGTGCCCAACCCCTACGGTGCCAGGTTCCCCCTTACGGTGCCAGGTTCCCATTAACAAAAGTTTACCAAAAATTCACAAAAAATTTATCGGAACCTGACACCAAATGGCCGGACACCAAATGGCCTAGACAGCATGAACACCAGCGTTTAGACAAACATTAGATTTCGCACACAGGAACGCCACAGATTCCCTCTATCATAGCTACTATCAGAACGAAACCAGTTCTGATCAGACATAATGATTTCTGCGAAAGGGAGGTGCTGTTTATGATGACAATCGAAGAACTGAGACAGAGACTGAATCTGGTGGTGAGCACCTTCGTGAAACTCGAAGGCTGCCGGCCGAGTGCCGATGAATTATACAGGGAGCTTGGCCGCGAATACGCACCGGTCATTCTCGAATACAGCGGGCGCGGTGTCAGAGCCGCCGGCTGAACCAAACGATAGATAAATCTCATAGCGATGCGGCGGCTGCCACCCGGGTTATTCCGGGAGCAGCCGCCGCTTTTTGCACAAGCCACCAGGATTCCCAATCTTCACATTCTCCACCACTTCTCAGTATCGATTTCCCGCTCAGCTTTCCTTCCCAGCTTTTCCGTACCCGCGATAAACCTATCCATCACGCCTCCGCCGGCGCGCTGCGCTTCTCGTCTTTCTCCGCCCCCGCCGCAATCCCCGCGAGGACAAGCGCGATGCCGGCGGCCGTCTGCACGGTCAGCGCCTCGTGATAGCAAAAAATGCCGACAAGCGCTGCCGTCACCGGCTCGATCGACGCGATGACGGACGCCCGTCCGCCCTGCAGGAAATGAAGTCCCAGCGTATAGAGAAGAAACGGAAGAATCGTACTGATAATTCCGAGGCAGAGCACGTATCCAAGGGCCACTGCCGACCCGGACATGGCGCCCGCGACGTGCGGCAGTCTGACCATGAAGAGCGACGTGACCGCCGCGACAAGGAATGTATAGAACGTGATCGTCAGGGAATCATATCCCCTCTCGATCGCGTAGTGCCCGAAAATCGTGTACAAGGCATAGCCGAAGCCGGCGCCGAGCCCGACGAGAATGCCGCCCGCGCTTATACCGCTGCCCGCAAGCCCCGTCACACATGCACAGCCCGCAAATGTCAGCAGCACGGAGAGCACGCGCCGGCCGGTCATTTTCTCACGAAAGAGAACAGCGGACATCAGCATGACAAATGCAGGTGCCGTGTAGAGAAGCACTGCGGCGGCCGCCAGCGACATCATGCGGACCGCCGTAAAATAGCAGTAGTTAAAGAAGACGATACTGCCGATGCCTGTGCCGAGGAAGCACCAGAAATCCCTCAGCCGAACCCTCATTTTCTTCCTGTCGAAAATGAGAAGCCCGATGAAAAGAACAACGGTCGCCGTCAGCGAGCGGAGGAACACAAGGTCCATCGAGGCGAGGCCGCGTGCGTTGAGGTGCCGCACGAAGATTCCGAGCAGGCCCCACAGCACACCGGCCGCGGCGATCATCCACGGAGCAAATCGGCGCATACACATCATCTCCTCTCCAATATATGGTTACGATCCACTTCACACGCAGCGAAAAGATCAAATACTGATATCAGCTCCAATCTCCAAAACCCGGCTCAGTGAGCTCTAACTGAATATGTCCCCTCTGCAGTCGGAGGGGACATTGCACAAGCTTAACAAATTTTCTGAACTGCCTCTTCGTATGAGAGGCGAGCCATCATATATCCGCTGAGCACGCATTAAATCCGGAAAATATATTCCAATTATACGTTATGTCTGTACTCGTACGGAAGGACCTTGACCTGGTTGTAGCTCGGGCAGTCCCTGACCCACTCGAGAGACTCCTTGACGATAGCCGTCTGCATCGGGATGTTGTTCGGCTCACCGGCATTTGAGCCGATCGGAACGTGCGGGGCCGTGATTCTCGGTGCGCCCTGCTGACGCGCGATCGGCGGAAGGGCCGCGATCACGCAGCAGCTCATACCGGCCTCCTCACAGCAGCGGGTCACGATCGTCGCGGAGCGGTGACAGGTGCCGCAGCCGCCGGTGCAGAGGACGATGTCGACGCCCTGCTCCTTCAGCTTCCGCGCGATCTCCGGGCCGGTCTCATTGCGGAACTTCTCGACATTTCCGCCGCCTCCCATGAACGTGTAGGTCTCCTTCGGGAGCGAACCGATGAAACCCGCGTCCACGAGCTCATGCAGGCGGTCGATCGGGAACATCGCGTTGACGTCCTTGTTGATGTCCGAGTTATCGAAGCCGCCATGCGTGACCATCAGCTCGCTGGACGGCGTATCGAACGGGATGACTCTGTATGAAAAATCACCCGACGTATTAAACGGCACCTGGCTCTTCTTGTGGATGCCACCCGCCGTGATGAAGGCCACCTTGCACTCGCTGAGCGGCTTCTTCAGCTCCGTGAAGACGGGCTTCGGTGTGACAGGTACAAAAATCTCTGACTGCATTCCCTCTACTGTCGTAAGACCCATAGCTAATCCTCCTTAAATATAAGGCTTAAATACTCTCCACCGGAAGCTCCGGCTTCCCCGGTGCGTGCATGCACTGTATCAGCTCAGCACTTCCTTAAATACTCTCCACAGGAATCTCCGTTTTCCCAGTTACATGCATGCAGGAAATGTAAAGCTCCGCATTGAGACCTTCCTTCAGCGGCACATCGGTGAAGACCCACCGTCTCGGGACAGCCACGGTCCCGAAGCCCCGGACCATCTCCACCTTGACCGCCGTATCGTTGACCTCCGTGACCTTTCCGCCGATCAGGACCGGAAAGATCTCCTCCGCCGGATCGAGTCCGGCCGTATCGTAGTCGCACGGATTCTCCGTGATCTGCACATAGCTGAAAAAGAATTTCAGCGAGGTTCCCGGCTCAATCACTGCATTTTCTATGATCATCCGTCTCGGGACTGTAATGACGCCGAGGCGCCCGTGGAGATGGACCTTCACCAGATCTCCGTCGAGCTCCTTGACCAGCCCGCCCATGAGAATCGGATTGATCAGATAGTCCGGTCTCATATCAGTGCAGCGTTCCGCTGTCAACAAGCACGGTCTCTGAAAGTCCGAGAAGATCATTGTTGGCGTTGATGACAGCGTTGTTCCACTTCTTCGGCGCGGGCTTTACCTCCACACCCGCCATCTTGTTCTTGAGCATCTGGATCGCGCGGGCCGCGACCTCCGGTGTGACGCAAGAGCAGCCAGCGATGTTGTTCTCAAAGCCGCCCGCATCCATATTTTCCTCGACCATCGCCGTCGCGTACTTGTTGCCGACGACGAGCTGGCCCTGGTATGCGCAGAAGGAGACGCCGACGACCGGGATGCCGCGCTTTCCGGCCTGTCCGATGTGCTGGATGAAGTCGATGTGGTTGTTGCCGAAGCCCTCTGTCGTGATGATGCAGCCGTCGATATCGAGCGTCTCAAGCAGTGTTCCGAGCCGCTCGGAGACCCACATCTTCTCGTCGTTGACCTGCGGTGATCCGACAAATACAACGCCAATGAGATCGAGCTCCGGATCTGCCGCGAGGCCCTCGACCAGCGGCTCACGGATGTAGTGGCGGGTCATTTCCTTCGTCGCAGGTCCGATGCAGGTGAGCGCGTGGATCGAGCCGTCGCGGACCTGGTTCGGTGTCAGCATAATCGGCACGTTGCCGCAGTCGACGTTCTTCTGGCCGCCCTTGACGCCGCACGGCTCAGTCGGGCAGATGACGTTGTCGTGCATCGCGCCCTGGCCCATGATCTCCTTGACGAGGACGACGCGCGGGTTGCCCTCGCGCCGGCAGTCCTCGCAGAGCTCCTCGCGGACGACCTCGCCGTCGTACTTCTTCAGCTGATCGCGGACCGCCTGAATGATGTAGTCCTCGCATTTGTGTGCAGCGAACGGGCCCGGGCGGGTCATGCCTGACTTCCGCGCGATGACGGCGTGGCAGCGGATGATGATATCGTTCTTGTCCGCGCAGCCCGGATGACCGAAATACATTTTCTCATCGAGATACCCTTCGGAGGAGCCGAACTCATGGACCTGAACGCCGTCCTCATCGACGCCTGTCAGCATGAAGACGACGCCGTCGGCGACCTTCGTGACGCCCTCGCCGAGCTCGCCCTCAACCTTCGTCGCAATCGGGCAGACATCCATGATTGTATTCGTGTAGACGTGCCTCTGGTCCGGCTTGATGACGTCGAGCGCGAGGCTCTTGCAGAGCGGGTCCTCCTTGACGGCCTTCTCGACAATGCTGCCGTCGATCGTGATTGTGCCATTTTCAATCTTTGTCTCGTCACCGATCACGACATCTGTGATCTTCATGTGCTTCTTGACGAGCGTGCGGATGACCTTCTTCTTTCCTGTTGGAGCGGCCGCCGAAGCTGCTGATGCAGGGCCCGCTGCGGAAACCGGCGGAAGGCCCGGTCCCTTCGGGAGCGGAATATCGAGCGTAAAGCCGGAGAGCTTCTCCGCCTGATCGATGTGAATGTGCAGCACGCCATTGTCTATGGATGCCTGCGGGGCAGTTTTAGCAGTTTCCGCCGGAACCGAAGGCTCGGCGGAAGCTGCCGGAGCCTTCTTATCCTCTGTGGAAACTTCATGTACATGATCAAGGACGTCCTTCGTGATCGGCGTCAGCGCCTCGACGTCCTTCGTCAGCGTGCTGCCGAGGACCTGCTCGACGGTCAGGCCGTCGTCGCTCAGCTTCAGAAGGCCCGCCTCCTCCATGTCATCGAAGATATCCGGATCCTCAAGGTCCGCCTCGCTGATCACAAGTCCCTTCTGTCTGCGGCAGCAGAAAACTGCCGGGTCCTTCAGATGCTGCTGAGCCATTTCCTTTGTCATTGACATAGCATTGTCCTCCTTGTACAGGTAATTTCTGATGTGTCCGTGCGTCGCAGACTTACGATTCCGGAGCGATGTGAATTTTTCTGATAAGCTTATGATTAACGGCCCGAAGAGCCAGGTCCGTACTGTGATAGACGGGCAGTCCGAGCTGCGGCGCGCAGCTCATGACCGTGTTGGTGCAGTCACTGCAGTTGCCGATGAGAATGGCTCCGGCCCCTGCCTTCCGGATCGCGAGTACCTTCGCGACCTGGCCCGGACATTTCCCGGGATTTAAGCATTTGCGGGTATTTCTGACGGGCATCGCCTGCTTGCAGTATTCGATGTCCACGACCTCGGAGCCGTAGGACGCAGCGAGCTCCTTCATGCGCTCCTCCGACGCGCCGCAGGCACAGACGAGAAGACCGATTTTCTCAGGACCCTTCGGGAAGCACTCGGCGGCGATCAGGCCGCCTGTCGTCTTGATGACCGGATCCTTTATTTCCGTCCTGTGGCCCGTGAACGGGCCGCCCATAATAAGCTCCCCATATTCAGCAAGGCCGCCGCTTATCTGAAAAATGTCTCCGACGGATATGCCGACCGGAACATCGTGCATGACGATTGTCTCACCCGGATGCGTTTTCAGCTTTCCTGCAACCGTCAGGTCCTTGTCGATCATCGGCTTTCCCAGATCGACTGCCTCGTGGATGCGGACCGCAGTCTCCACATTTGAGACGACGGCCCCGGCCGCAAGCGGAATCGCGTCCGGCGGAAGCAGCTCGCCAAGCACCTCGCGGACAATCGCCCGCTCCTCACCCATCGGGTACATGTCCGGAAGAAGGTGGATATTGACCGGCTTCTCTCCGGTATATGCCGCGAGCGCCTTCTGAAGCGCGGCGACGGCCGCTGTGTGCTTTTTCTTGATGGCGATGAAGCCGCGCGCGGCGTGCATCACGTCCATCTCGATCGCAAGTCCCCGGAGCACGTCCTCCGGTCTTTTTTCGACCGAATCGATATTGTGGGAGAGAATCGGCTCACACTCGGCGGCATTGATGATGACGCAGCCCTTCTTCTCCGGCGCAAATGGCTTTCCGAGCTTCGCCCAGACCGGGAAGCCCGCGCCTCCGAGCCCGACGAGGCCGGACGCGCGGATCATAGAGAGCGGATCCGCATTTTCGAGCGGCACATAATCCTTCGTCTGCTCCGCGGCCGCCTCGATCCGGACCGCCTCGTCCGTCACAGCCCGAACAATGCCGCTCACGGACGTATGGATGGCGCTTCCGAGCTTTCCCTCCGGAATATCCGCGATCCGCTGTCCCCGTCTGACCGTCTCTCCTTCTTTTACACAGGGAACGGACGGAGCACCGACTCCCTGCCTGAGAGGAAATATATATTCTGGCATAAACGCTCCCTTCCTGTCGTGATTCAGAGCCATACAATAATTCTGAACTGCTGAATCGCTGCCTTCTTCTATGCTCAGCTGTACTCAGCCGCCGACGTAAAGTGCATCCCGGCTCTGGTTCTGCTTAACTGCCTGACTCACGCGCTGACCGTGTCCGCGCACGTCGGCCCGCCGCTCTCCTTCTCGAGCAGGAACCCGTCCTTCAGCGAATCGGTGTCGTCCACGATCCAGGTATTGAGTCCCGTGATATGGGCGGAGCCCGTGATCTTCGGGACCACACCCGTGTACGGTCCGACCCGCTGCTCTCCGACGACCTGTCCCTCGAAGACCGAGCCCGTGATGCTCTCGTAGCGGAACGGCTGCCGCGCCCCAAGCTCTCCCCTTGCGTACAGGGCCGCGAGCTTTGCGCTGGTTCCCGTCCCGCACGGGGAGCGGTCCACCTGCGCGTCGCCGAAAATCACGCAGTTCTTCATGTCTGCATTTGCGTCGCAGTCCTTCGAGTAGAACTCCACGAGATCAACGGTGTGGATCGGAAGAACCGGATGCTGCACCGGAAATGCGCGGTTGATTTCATTTCTCAGCGTCATGCCGAGGTCTGTAATCGTGCTGATATTGTCGATTATGAGCGGAAGATGGATTCTGTCCGCATCGACCAGTGCGAAAAATGAACCCCCGAACGAGATGTCGAACGGAACCTCCCCGAACTGCTCCGTTCTCACGGACAGGTGCTCTCTGTAGAGGAAGGCCGGCACGTTATAGATGCTCGCGCGGACTGCGTGTCCGTCCTTCACCTGCACCTCGACGCGGATGAGTCCCGACGGCGCATCGAGCGTCACATATGTCACCGGCTCCGTCACACGGACCATGCCCGTCTCCACCAGCATGGACGCGCAGCCGATGCTGCCGTGCCCACACATGTTGAGGCACCCGCCGCTGTCCAGGAAAATGACACCCGTATCTGCCCCCGGATGGACCGGCGGCGTCAGCACGGCGCCGAACATGTCCCTGTGACCGCGCGGCTCGAGCATCAGCGCCTTCCGGAGAAAATCGTAGCGGTCCATCAGATCCTGCTTTCTCTCCATCATGGTGCTGCCGCGGAGCTCCGGAAATCCGTCATAGACAATCCTTGTCGGCTCACCCTCTGTGTGCGAATCGATCGTCTTCAGCTCGTATTTGTAAGATAAGAGATGCGGTAAGCCCTTCATAACGGTCACCCCTTTTCGTCCGACGGATCGCTGAATCTGACTCTCGCCACAGCGGCCAGCGCCTGCGCGGTGCCCTCGACCTCGAGCAGCGCGCTGTTGATAATGATGTGCACGTGATCGGGATCGTTGGCCTCATAGCCGGCCCAGTATCTGTGGTAGGCACTTCTTGCCTTGTCGACGCCGGCGATCATTTTCTTGGCCACTGCCTTGTCCATGTGCAGCGGCCCGACGCAGTTGGCGAGCCTGTCCGCGTACGGCGCGTAAATGTAGACATGCATGGCGTCCGGATCATCCTGCAGCAGATAATCCGCGCAGCGGCCGACAATGATGCACGATTCCTTCGCCGCTGCCTTCCGGATGAAGTCGGCCTGCGCGTTGAACACGGCCTTCTGATGCTCCTGCGTATCATGTCCGAGCGGAAACATCATGCCGAAGAAGCCCGAGGCTTTCTTCTCTTCCTCCTCCGATATGACCGACACGGGCAGGTTCAGCTTTTTTGCGGCCTCCTCCACGATGTCCCTGTCATAATATTCGACGCCCAGAAGCTCTGCGAGGCGGCGCGCGATCGGCCGCCCGAGGCTTCCGAAATCTCTGTTGATTGTAATCACAAATTTCTTCATGCTCAGCCTCCCAGAAATCTGGACAGAAAGCTCTTCGTGCGCTCCTCACGCGGATGTCCGAAGACGTCCGCCGGAGCTCCCTCCTCGACGACGTAGCCGTCCGCCATGAAAATGACCCTGTCCGACACATCCCTGGCAAATGCCATCTCATGTGTGACGATGACCATCGTCATGCCCTCGGCCGCGAGCTCCTTCATGACAGACAGGACCTCGCCGACAAGCTCCGGATCGAGAGCCGATGTCGGCTCGTCGAAGAGCAGCGCCTCCGGCTCCATCGCGAGGGCCCTTGCGATCGCGACCCGCTGCTGCTGGCCGCCGGAGAGCATATCGGGCCTTGCATTTGCCTTTGATTCCAGACCGACCTTTTTTAAGAGCTCCATGGCCAGCTCCTCGGCCTCCGCCTTGCTCTTGTGCCCGGTCAGGACCGGCGCCATCATGACATTGCCGAGGACCGTCTTCATCGGAAACAGGTTGAAGCGCTGGAACACCATGCCGACCCTCTCGCGGAAGGCCCGGACGTCCGCGTCCTTATCCATGAGATTCTTGCCTCTGTACAGGACCTCGCCGCCCGTCGGTGTCTCAAGCTGGTTGATGCAGCGCAGGAACGTGCTCTTGCCGGAGCCGGACGGACCGATGATACAGACGACCTCGCCCTCATGAACCTTTACGTTGATGTCCCGCAGCACCTCGAGGTCCCCGAAGGACTTCACGAGATGCTTTGTCTCAAGCAGTACTTCGCTCATATCCCCGCCTCACTTTCTGATCTTTCCTTCCACGAACTTCTGCAGCACCATCAGCACCGAGAGAATCAAAAGATAGAACAGCGCGCACATCGTGTACGCCGGTATCGTGTTGTAGGTCCTCGCGACGTAGTTCTGCGTCTGCCGTGTAATTTCATTGACCGAAATGATGCTCAGCATCGCCGTGTCCTTGACGGAAATGATGAACTGGTTGAACAGTGCCGGGATCATGGACCGGAAGGCCGGCGGAATCACGATGTGCCACAGGATCTGCCGCTTTGTGAGGCCGAGCGCCATGCCGGCCTCCTTCTGGCCGACATCGACGCTCTCGAGCGCGCCCTTCACAATGGCGGAAATGAAGGCACCTGCGTTCAGCGTGATGACGAGTATGCCCGCGACGTTCGGATCCAGCGTGAACTGCTCTCCCTTCGCAAGGGAAATGAGAGCCGGCACGACGAAATACACATACAGGGCCTGCACCACGATCGGCGTGCCGCGGATGATCCAGACATAGATGTTGGCCACCGTGAGCGCCACCTTGTTCCTGCTCTGCAGCGCGTACCCGCTTAAGGAGCCGAGCAGAAATCCGAGCAGTATGCCGATGATGGCGATCCGCATCGTGACCTGAAGTCCCCGGAGAAGCATCGGTCCGATAGCCGCAAACAGTTCCGCGTTCATACTCATCACCTCACTTTATCAGGATCAGTTACACCACTTCTGGCTCAGCTCGTCGATCGTTCCGTCCGCCTTCAGCTGCTCAATCGCCGCATTGAAGTCACTCACGATGTCCGGATACTTCTTGCAGATATTAAATGAAAATGCAATCGCGTACGGAGCCTGGCCTTTGTAGAACTCGTCGCCGACAATCTTCAGATTAATCTGGCCCGTCTTGATCGCGTACGCTGTGCCGGGCTTATCATAGATTGTCGCGTCCGCCTGGCCATCCTCGACGGCCTTGTAGGCGAGGGACTGGGAGTCATAGGACTGCAGGCAGCTCTCCGGAAGGTTTGCGGCCGCATACTCATAGGCGGCGCAGCCTGTCTGGACGGCGACCTTGTACTTGCCGCTCGCCAGGTCATCGACAGATTTGATTGTGTCATTGTCCTTCGCCACGCAGACGATGATGCCCGCGTCGTAGTAGGTCTCGGAGAAGTTCATGCTCTTCTTCCGCTCATCCGTCGCACAGAGGGCAGCGGCGCCGACATCCAGCTGGCCCTGGCCGAGCGAGGTGCCGAGCGGACCGTAGTCCATATCCTGGATCTTGTCATTGGCAATCGTGAATCCGAGGATCTTCTGCAGTGCGTTCAGCATATCGATATCGAAGCCCTCGAGTGTCGTGCCGTCGTCCGCGAAATACGAGAACGGCGCGTACGTTCCGGACGTGCCGAGGACAAGAGAGACGCCGTCGAGCGCGCCTGTCACATCGCCCACGGAGGATGTGCCGGATGATGCCGTCCCGCCGGATGCTTCCGAGGTATCGGTCACGACCGATGCGGCGGCTGATGAAGAAGCTGCCGACGATGTGGATGCTGATGAAGAGCTTCCGCAGCCGGCGAGAAGTCCGGCGGCCATCGTGCCTGCTATAAGAACTGATAAGAATCGCATTTTCATATTGAGCGCCTCCTTTTCCCATTGAAATTTTCACCTGCACTCTTCAGACACGAGATGACCGGATATCCCCGGAAATACAAAAGGCAGGGAAGCTGTTACGCAGACTTCCTTGCCTTTCGCGTTTCGTGTTTGAAGATGGTGCCATCATAAGACCGCGGTTTTCATTTGTAAACTAATGAAACTGCATGTGTGGTATGCGGATTTGTTATGTCGACGAAATATTTGACATTTCCATCCGGCTTGTATACAATGGGTTCAATCCGAAGGGGACGAAGCGCAGGTGCTGTGTTTCGTCCCCTTTCTGCATGTATATGAAAAGGAGGAGACCTATGGATATCGGAAAATACGAAATTTTCGCGGATGTGGCGGAAACAAAGAATTTTACGAAGACGGGCGACCGCCTGGGCTACACGCAGCCGGCCGTCAGCCGGACGCTGAAAATGCTCGAGCGCGACATGGGCTTTCCTCTGTTCATCCGCGGGAGCAGCGGCGTCGAGTTGACCGATGAGGCGATGCGGATCCTGCCATTCGTGTATCAGCTGCTCGCCGACAATAACCGGCTCATCCAGAAGATCTCGGACATCAACGGCCTGCACACCGGCCATCTGTCGATCGCCTGTTTTTCGAGCATATCAAGGAGCTGGCTTCCGCACATGCTCGCCCTGTTCCGGCAGGAATATCCGGGCATCAGCGTCGAGCTGATGGAGGGCGGCACGGACGATATCGTCGGCTGGGTCTCGGACAATATCGCGGATTTCGGGCTCCTCAGTCACCGCCACACCGGGTCGCTCGAGTGGATCTCACTGTGCCGCGACCCGCTCGTCGCTGTTCTTCCAAAGAAGGAGCCCTATCTCTCCATGTCTGCATTTCCCATCGAGGAAATGAACAGCCAGCCGTTTATTCTCTCCGCCGACGGCACGGATTATGACATTCACCACGTTCTCTCAAAGACAAAAATCCGCCCTGAGATCCGCTACACCTCGAAGGATGACCACGCGATCGTGTCGCTCGTCGCGCAGGGGCTCGGTCTCAGCATTCTGCCGCGGCTCGTCGTCGAGGCAGTCGGCTGCAGCGACGTCATCATCATCCCGCTCACGCCCTCATTTGACAGGGACCTCGGCATCGCCTACAAGGACAAGGTCTCCCTCTCTCCCGCCGCGAGAAAATTCATCGACCGGATCGACCCGCCGGAGGACGAAAATTTTCTCTGTCCTGAGGAAGCTCTGAAGGAGGCGTGACAGGAGCCAGCGCGTAGGGCTTCACGACCCAATCTTGCTTTCAGAACCTACGCCAGTAGCGCATGTAGGCAAGAATCCCCCAAAAACGCTACGTTCCAGCCAACTAGTAGCGTCTCACGACCCAATCTTGCCTTCAACGCCTACTCGAGTAGCGCGTGCGGACGAGAATCCGCCGGAAACTCTACGTTCGAACCAACCTATAGCGTCTCTCCTTAATTTCCTGCCGCCAGCCCCTACTCGCGTAGGGCCCGGCGGCATTTGAAGTCCCTGAAGCCCTACGCCCCGGCCAGCTCGCAGCGTCTCGCCATAAAAAAAGAAGCCGCGCGGTTCAGCCCTTTACGACTGTTCCGCGCGGCCTCTCTCTCTTTTTGTTTTAATTCTGCATCTTGATCTGCTGTCCGGTGACGAGCTCATACGACGTGAGATCGCTGCCATCCAGATCGGTGTGGTGCATGTCGACGCCCGTGATCTGGCTGTTCTCGTACGTCGTGTAATAATAGATGCCCTTGTCCATGTTGCAGCAGGAGCTGTAGATCGTGTACTCGCAGATGTCCTTCCCGTCCTTGTCCGTGCCGAGCCTGCAGCAGCCCTTCTGCTGCTCGACGGAACCGAGAATCTTGAAGAACTGGCTGATGCCCGCGGACTCCGTATCTGCCTTTTCGCTATTTATTTTTGTAAATGCAACCTTCACGAAGCGGGACGCGGATGAGAGATCGCCCGGGATTCCCATGCCGCCCATGCCGCGGCTGTACGTGTCAAGCTGAACGCCCGGAATCAGCTTCTGCTCCGGAAGCCCTGCGGACGCGTTCATGTAGTCGGCCAGATGCGTCATCTGATAGTCGAATGTCGGGTTGTTCGTCATGACACCGACCGGATTCGGATAGACGATGGCGCCGCGCTTCGTCTGCTCGAAGACGACAGCCTCCTTCTGGTCCGCGATCATAAAATGAAGCGGAGACGGAGGAAGCTGCGGCGCGAACGCGTCATTTGTCAGGTTGATCCGTTCAAGGAGCGGCTTTGCCTCCGCAACCGTTCCGCACTGTCCCAGAATCCAGGAAATGAACTCAAACGAGGCGACGTTATCTTTTCCATCTGCCACCTCCCTGTAGTCCGCATTTCCGGGGAAATTAAGCCCCGCCATGGAGAGACCCTTCTCGTTCGTCGCGTCGTAGTAGAGCGGATAATCGCCGACCACATAGGCCATGCCGATCATCGCATAGTGATGCGGAATCGAGGGAAGATGACGGAACACAAGCTCCTTGTTCCGCGGTGTCACCGTCACCGACTCATGATAAGAATATTCAAGATCAAGATTCCGGCCGAAATAGTGATATTTGCCCGTATACGTTGCCGCTGTGCACATAGCTTCGCCTTTCTGCAGCCTTCCGCTGCTTCCATATGTCAAAAAATCCCGGGCAGTCCTGCCCGGGATTCGCCTCAGCCACATTATACACCATGTAAAGAAAAAAGACCTGCAGAAACACTTACTCATTCTTCTTTCTTCCGCGGAAAACCACAACAAGAATCACAGCCACCGCAGCCGCCATCAGCGCGATCCAGAGCGCGATGTGCGACGTATCGCCCGTCTTCGCCGTCGTCGTGTGCGTCGATGTCCTGACCGGAGGAGTCGGCGTTCTGCCGGTCCTCGGCGTCGGTGTCTTCACGGTCGGGGTCGGCGTCTTGGCCGTCGGAGTCGGTGTCTTGACCGTCGGGGTCGGCGTCTTCGGTGTCGGGGTCGGCGTCTCCGGCGGTGTCACATACCTATTCGTGAGCGTCGCGACCGCAAGATTATCCTGATCCGTATCCCAGTCGAGAGCCCACGTAAATGAGCTGTCCGTAATCTCCTCATGGATCTTAAACGTCGTCGCATCCTCTGCGTCCAAGACCCATTTGTAGGTCCAGTTGTTCTTATCGCTCAGTGTAACCGTCTGATACGGCGTCTCGACGCCGTCCTTCACAGCGACGATATCGACCGTGACGGACACCGGCCGCTTCTCATCCGGCGTGTCCTTCCAGACCTTCCTGACCTCATAGCCCTTGTAGCTTTGCGTGCTGAACTTTCCTGCCATGTCCGCAGTAACATCGTAGGTATATCCCTGCGTCGGATCTCCGTTCACGTACGGCGACGCCAGCATCAGATTCATGCGGTTCACTGCACCATCAGACACGTCGATGCTCGGCTCACCGTCTGCATCCTTCTCCAGCTCAGTCGAGATCCATTTGCCTCTCACAAGAAGCCGGTGCGTGTTGATCCCATACGGCGTGCATGTCACAAGCGTGCAGTAATTCTTCCCGTCCTCGATCTGCAGGTTCTGGACCTCATTTGGAAGAACGACGCTGATCTGATCGACCTCGTATGTGATAACGCGCCCGAGCACAATCAGCTTGAACGTATCGCCCTCCTTCATCCGGTCGATGTTCGTAAAGAGCTCGGCCGACGGAAGGTGCCAAATTGCACTTGAAAGACATCACTTCATAATCAAATACCTTTTCAGCAAATACGTACAGAAATACGGAAAAGTATAGATACCATCGCTTTCACCCACATTTCCCATGACAAGTTTGATCCCGAACGATATGTCCGTATATTTTTCTCCTTGAATTAAAGTGCGCAGAGACTTCGAGGTATTGTTAGAAGATTTTACTTCTACCGGAATCAGATGAACCTCATCCCTTATGAAAAAATCCTCTTCCAATGTGGAATCTTCTTTTTTGTAATAATAAAGCCCTAGTCCCTGCTTTTTGAGCGCATCCGCAGCAAAATTCTCATACAATGCCCCTTTATAAACACCCAATGCCTTATTGACGCGCAGATTTCTCTGTGCTTCCTCGTCAAGAGAAGCGGTGAGAAGCCCTGTATCACTATAATAAAGCTTGAACTTAGAGGTGTCATAATTTCCCTTCAGAGGGAGCTGCGGAAAATTAAGGCAATAACAAATATTGATTATTCCTGCATCTTCCAGCCATTCAATGCAGCCAAAGTAATCCTTGGCCCGGCCTCCTTTTCTGATTTTGGCATATTGGAACTTTTTATTTTCCTTCGCAAGCTGTGCTGGAACGCTGCGCAACACGCTGATGATCTTTGCCTGATCCAGGCCCTCCGCGTACTTTCTTGCATCCTCTTCGTAATCCATTAATAGCTGGTTCTGAATCTCATGAGGCTGGCCGAATGTTTTTGTCTGGATATAGGATCTTACCACAGCAGGCATTCCACCAAGAATGCAGAAATCGATGAAATGATCCATGAATATCTTCATATCCAGCTCACTAAATGGCACCAGATCTGTCATATGCGTGAGCATCTCCTGGGATATCGTGTCGTCATAACCAACCGCCCAAAGATATTCCTCAAAGTCCATAGAATACATCTCATAGTCGATTTTATATCCCACGCTGACGCTGGTAATTTTGTTATAGTGTATCCCCAGCAGCGAGCCGCTGCATATGACATCATATTTTCCTTCCTGGTCGAAGAACTTAAGCGAAGTAGTGATGTCCGGACATTCCTGAATCTCATCAAAAAAGATCAAGGTCTTGCCTGGCACCAGCCGTTTATCCGGATCTACACGGGAAATCCGATTGATGATTGTTTCCGGTTTATAGCCATTCTCAATAATAGATTTGTACAAAGGCTCCTCGAAGAAGTTGATTTCCACGACATTTTCGTAATTAGCAGCCGCAAAATGCCGAATCGCTTCCGTCTTTCCAACCTGCCTGGCGCCTTTCACGATCAATGGCTTATGTGCCGGATTATTTTTCCATTCCTGCAGAAACTGATCAATTTTTCTTCTTAAGTACATGAAAAACCTCCTGCCCATCCTTTTTCCCAAAAACAGACTGCAAAAAAAGGATGTCAACATTTTCATAGGTGAGCTTCTATTTGTATTGTACACTTTCATGAGCGAGTTTTAAACTATTTTGCACATTTTCATGAGCGAGTTTTGCCCTGCTTTTTGCATTTTCATGGGCGAGTTTTGTCCCGTCTTTCACATTTTCATGAATGAGTTTTATCTTGCATTACACATTTTCATGATTTAAGTATATGCCTGCTTTTTCCATCTCTTCCGGATAAATGGCGTCCTCTTGCAGTACGAGCTTGACCTTCTCACGATAAAGAAAACCTCCCGTCTGGCTGGCATTCCTTTTCATGCAGGCCAGGCGGGAGGCTGGTAATAATACTGATCCCGGCAATATTTCGTCATTCCAACTGCACCAGCAATTGTCTGGTCTCCCTTTTCCATGTTCCGTTCGATCAGAATATACATCAGAGTATTATGACTGTACGTCATACCGAGACGAAGCAGGAAATCGGCATCATCTTCCAGAATGCCACTGTCATCCTCTTTAAAGAGATCCTCAAGATTTTCTTTGGTGAACTGAAGATCCGCATTATCCGCAAATTCAAAGTTCATCTGAATAGAGTAGGGAATAACTCATCGCTAGTTTTCCTTGCTGCTTTCATTATGAGTATTTTGCACCCCTTACTCAGTCTGTCCCTGGAAGGAGTTCAAGTTCAACGTCCTGTCATCCGGCAACTGGTAAATGTAATAAGCTGCCAGTCGGTCGGTTATGACATGCAAACAATACAATATCAGATATTATACCTTAGATATTACTATCCGGACGGACAGTCTGTTTTTCAATTTTGCAGGAGACAGCCACATTTTATCGCTTGCCGGCCATCCCTCATAAACGAATCTTCCACAAAAACCTCTGTTGACTGCTAATGATTCACCCTTCTGCTGCGTCCGTATAAAAAATCCCGGGCTGTCCTGCCCAGGATTCACTTTACCATTATCTATTGTAACTATTCAGCACCCCAGACTCGGAACGCTTTGCGTTCCTCGTTGTAGGCGGACAGAGCGGCTTCGCCGCTTGTCCGCCCCTTGGAAAACTTATGAAACCGTCCGGCGAGCAAGCTTTCCGTCCGGATTTCATCGGTCTTCCAAGAGGTGCTGAATAATTATATTCTATTTTGAAAATGAAGTCTCACTCATCCTTCCTTCTTCCGCGGAAAACCACGACGAGGATAGCAGCCACCGCAGCCGCCATCAGCGCGATCCAGAGCGCGATGTGCGACGTATCGCCCGTCTTCGCCGTCGTCGTGTGCGTCGATGTCCTGACCGGAGGAGTCGGCGTTCTGCCGGTCCTCGGCGTCGGTGTCTTCACGGTCGGGGTCGGCGTCTTGGCCGTCGGAGTCGGTGTCTTGACCGTCGGGGTCGGCGTCTTCGGTGTCGGGGTCGGCGTCTCCGGCGGTGTCACATACCTATTCGTGAGCGTCGCGACCGCAAGATTATCCTGATCCGTATCCCAGTCGAGAGCCCACGTAAATGAGCTGTCCGTAATCTCCTCATGGATCTTAAATGTCGTCGTATCCTCTGCGTCCACGACCCATTTGTAGGTCCAGTTGTTCTTATCACTGAGCGCAACCGTCTGATACGGCGTCTCTGTGCCGTCCTTCACGGCAACGATGTCGACCGTGACGGACACCGGCCGCTTCTCATCCGGCGTGTCCTTCCAGACCTTCCTGACCTCATAGCCCTTGTAGCTTTGCGTGCTGAACTTTCCTGCCATGTCCGCGATGACATCATAGGTATATCCCTGTGTCGGATCTCCGTTCACATATGACGGGACCGACACAAGAAATGTCTGCGGCGTATAGACGACCTTATTTTCATCCTCGCCGACCTCTGCCTTGTCGCCCTCAATGAGATAGAGCCCGAGGTTCGTCCCGAAATCAAACTGCGGATTCCCGTCCGCATTCGTGGAGCTCAGGACCGGCGTCATCGACGCGAGCCCCTCGTAATTGGCAAGCGACGTCGCGAGCGTGCTCCAGTCGCTGTTCGTCATATCGTTAAGATCAAGACTGTCAAGGCCCGTGATCTTTGCGTCCTTAAACCTGTCCGTCAGCGTGAGCTCCCCGCCGGAAAATGAAGCCACCTCGTACGCGCGGAACTGCGCTCCCTCCACGGGATAATTCTCAATGGTAAGCGACCCTGCCTGCGAGGTATCGACCGTCGGATAATCCGCCATGACCGGCGCCGCTATCACAAGCACGGTGGCCAGTGCCGCAAACCCCGCGACAAGTCCCGCAAGAAAACCTCTTTTCTTCATACAGCTTCCTCCAGAAAATACTGTGTTACATCTCCCGGCGAAAGGCCGCAGAACCTGCGGCCCTCCACTCGAAAATGTAAGTCGAGCGTAACAATTCAGCACCCATAACCCGGGACGCTTCGCGTCCCGAGCCGAGGGCCGAATACGATTAAGCTTCCTTTCTCTTCTTCAGAGCGAGGAGAACGACTGCTGCAGCAACGAGGCAGCCGCCGAAGACGTAGAACATACGAGTACCGACACCACCAGTTGACGGAAGCGTAGAGCCCTTCTTGTTGACGATATCTGTCGTCAGGGAACCAGCTTCTTTATCAGCCATGAATGCCTCACCGGTCGCCTTGTTGCCAGACAGTGTGAGAAGCTCCGGATCATCCGCTTCTACGCTATGTGTTGCAGAGATCGTGAATTCAACCGGATCGATCGTGTTGTAGCCGGCCGGAGTCTTGGTCTCAGTCAGTCTGTAGTCACCATCATCAAGACGATTGAACTCGAAAGATGTCCCATCATTTGTTTTGATCGGGTCACCTACTTTGGCGTAAACGGCCTTGCCATTCGCGTCTGTTCCAGTCTTCTTCTCAAGAGTGAATTCTGCACCAGCCAGAGCATTGTTGTGCTGATCTTTCTTGTTGACAACAACCTTGTATGTGAAGACGATATTCTTATCCTTCGGTGTTGTACCAGTCTCACCATCGCCACCCTTGTTCGGGTTATTGGAGTATGTGAGAGTAACCTCATTATCGTTACCCTTGGAGCCGATAACTGCGTTCTCGTTGAGCTTTGCATAATATGTCACAACGACCTGCGTATCTTTTGTCAGTTCAACACCGGAAATGCCCTTCAGATTCTCGCATGCCCATTTCACTGTTGTCGTACCATCAGTATTTGGTGTAACTGTCGGTGTGAATGCTGTAGTAACATCTGTTCCATTTGCATTAGATTCTGCATCAGAAGCATTCTTATAAATCGTGATGACTGCCTTGTGAGCTGCGTCGTCCTTGTCATAAGTCAGGCCCTGGGACATTGTATCTGTGAATATGTACTTGTATTTCTCGTAGTCCGCGATTCTTGACGGCATTGTACCTGTGATCTTATAGGGTACCCAGTCGTTAACAGCATAGTCCGCAGAATCCTGCCAAGTTGTTTCACCATTGTCCCGGACCTTCTTCTTAACAGTCGGAACATCAGACTTGATAGCTGCTGAAGTATCGCCAACAACCTCGACAATGAACTTCGTGTAGGCATCGGATGTATTTGCCTGTGTTCCATTCTGATCCTTTACGAGATAATAGCCAGCTACGAGGCCATCGATGTCTGTGCTGTCCTTGGAAGATTTTACGGTCTGCACCGGCTTCGTGAGTGTAAGCTTATCCTCAAGATCTGCAATGGTCATGGTGCCAGCAGCGAGCTTCTCAGCGACCTCCGTAGCAGTTTCTGTACCTGTGTAAGTGATACCTGTCCCCCATTTGACGTTCGAGAGAACCTTGCTCCCGTCCTCGTTCACCTTGAGGTCACCCGTGAAGATCTGATAAACCTCATAGGTATGTTTCTCTGCCGTGCCTGTAAGCGTCAGCTTATAGGTATCCGACTTCGTTGTTGTCGTACCATCATCCGCCGCAAATACTGTCATACTCATTGCCATCGTCATGACAACCGCCAGCAGAAGAGGAGCTGCCAGCTTCTTCAAATGTTTCATAGCTTTTCTCCCTTTCCACTAATGGATGAATGTGAGCCCGTGGCCCTGCCACACAGGCTCCCTTGTTGTTCCCCCTCACAAACCTTTTCTGCAAGGAGAAGTGCTGCACGTCTTGCCCTGCGGGACTTACCTTCGGCACCTGCCTCAGCGCCCGTCAGCCTCGCCGGATATTCCGGGTGCGAACCGTTTTCAAAATGAACCTCCGGCGCATATTACTTTTTCGCCTTTTGCCCTCCTTTAGTTGTCTTTTTTATCTTCATCGGAAGTATCTGCCTTCTTCGCAGCCTCTCCGATATAAGAATCAGCTTTGTCTCTTCTTCCGCCTCGCGGCCCTGATCATGCTTGCAATAAACCAGATGGCGATCAGCACGCCGGCGACAATCCATGCCACGGTGTCCGTGTCGACCTGCACCGCGTCCGCCGCGACCTTGACATCGCTCTTTGCATTTTCTACACGGTGCCCGCGCACGAGAAGCCGGTGCGTATTGACGCCGTACGGCGTGCACGTGACCAGTGTGCAGTAGTCCTCATTTGGATCAATCGTAAGATTCTGCAGCTCGTCCGGAAGCACCGTCCGGATCTGGTCGACCTCGTAGGTGAGCGTCTCATCGAGCACCTGTATGTAAAATGAGTCCCCCACCGACAATTTGTCGATATCGGTAAAGAGCCTCGCGGACGGCAGTCCTCTGTGTCCGGAAATGACGGTGTGCGTGCCCTTGCCGCCGACCGGAAGGGACGATCCCGGGATGTGCCCGATCGCGACCTGAAGGATGCTCTCGTCCACGCCGTGGTAGATCGGCAGCTTGATGTTAATCTTCGGGATGTCGACATAGCCCATGATGCCGGTTCCGGTCACATCGAGGAGACTGTCATATTCCTTCTCCTCCGCGGCCGACATCTCGAACCGGTCGCTGCCGCGGCCGATCAGCGTCTTGTTATAGGCGCGCGCCTGCTCGAGCATCTGCTCATTTTCCGTGCGGGACAAGTTCGCGACATGCCTGATGTAGCCGGCCACCGCCTGCGACTCGTGCTTTGTATTCCACCAGTCGCTGAGTGTCGGATAGAGGAGCAGCGCAAGACCGACGGCCAGAATAACGAACGGAAGCCAGGTGAGCAGATGCTTCTTCATCATCACGCGAAAGCGGCTCTCACCAGCCTTTATCTGCGTTTTCTTGTCAGCCGCGTCTCCTGCTGTCGTCAAGCCTCTCCTCCTGTCTCCTGCGCAGGACGGACTAGCGGCCCGCCCCGTTGAATCTTCTTTCCTCACCGCCCGCGAAATTCACGCCGCCTGAGCGACTGTAGATCAGGTGCGTCTTCTTGCCTCTCCGCCTGCGAAATTCACGCCGTCTGAGCGGCTATTGCTCCGGCGCGTCATGCCTGCGGACGGCTCACCTGTAAACCGGTATCTGTCAGATCTCATCATCCATCACCTGTCTTTCATCTTCGCGCGAACGACGAGCGCAACAATCGCAAAGATCGCAAGGATCGCGCCGATCACATAGAACGGAACAGTTCCGATGCCGCCCGTGGAAGGAAGCACATAGCCCGCAGAATTCGTGACGGTAATCGTCGCAGTCTGACCAGAAGCGCCATCGGTTATGTCAGATTTTTTCGTGTTTGTTCCCTGCATGACGGTCACCCCGTCATCAGCAACTGTCACAGTAATCGGCTCTGTCTCCTTGGTGTAGCCATCCGGCGCCTTCGTCTCGACGAGGTAGTAGGTGCCGCTTTCCCGTGTTCCGAGGGACACAGTGCCGCCATGGTCTGTCGTAAGGCTCGATTCGATGGGCTTCGCGGATTTATTCACACTTCCATCTGAATTGATATAGTCCGATCCGTAGAGATTAAAGACCGCCCCCGAAAGGGTCTTATTCATGTCGCCGGAGTCAACCTTCTTAAGTGTAATGCTCACCTCGGTGATCTTCTTGTCTTCGACCTCGAGGGTACCGCCGTTTGCGTACAAATTCTGTTCCGGATCAACACTTCCATCATCTGAGATTTTGAATGGAATGTACCCCTCAACCACCTGGTAGCCTTCCGGTGCCTTAATCTCTTTCAGCTTATATAACTTCTCGGGCTCGAGGCCTTTTGAATATTCCGTACTGACTGACAGGGTGATGTAGGCGTAGCCGTTTTCGTCCGTCGTAAAGGTAATATCCTGTCCATTTTTATCGCCTATGTTGTACTTCAGAGCAGTTCCATTTTCATCACAGAGCTTAAAGACCGCCCCCTGGAGCTTCTTCTGCATGTTGTCAGCTGCATATTTCATCAGCTTCAGAGAAGTAATGCTGCCGCCGCCGCTCGCACTGCCGCCGATCGTCGCTTGGGTTGAAGTCTCGCTATGGTATGTCTCCATTTTGGCCTCATTGGTCATAGTAACTGTTGACCCGGCCTTGCCGACAGGCCTTGCCTGATACGTGATCGTGACATGGGTGGAGTCAGGAATATTAAAGGTCCCTGTATTGCCGCTGAAATTATAGGAAACCTCGCCTTTTCTGTCTTTTCCCGTGCTATCTGTAGCCGTAATAGCAATCGTCGAGTAGTCAACCACCTGATTCGTAAACGTATCCACAAGATCCATAGCCTTGCCGCCATTCAGCTCGAGCGCGCTCGGATTGACGTCGATTGTATAGAACGCAACATTCCCTTTCATGTCGCATGTCTTCTTGACGCCAGGGTACGAATAGCTTACATCCGCATTGGCACCCTTCGTGCCCCACTGCACGGAATTTGAAAGTGTTTTTGTCCCTCCATTATCTACAGCCAGCTTCTGAAGCTCATTAAGCCTTATTTTCAGGTAGTAACGAATCCTGTAATACCCATAAAAAGAGCCATCCGACTGGCGTGGAAGCTTGCCTGTATTAATCTCAATCCCAGCATTTGTTTTGGTCACAGTGATCTTTTTCCCATCGGCACCCTGATAGTATTGATTTCCGCCATAAATGAAGTCGGCATCCCACTGTTTATCATATTGAGATTTTATTCCGTCCCAATGTTCGAGATGTCCCGTATCAAAGGTATCCTCCAGAACCAGATTATCTTCCGTAACGCCACTGAGCGTAATGTCATAGGAGATAATCTGCCATTGCTGGTTATTGGAATCCGTGTATATATCTTTCTGCAGTTCTCCTTTTTTCTCCACCTTCTGCGTGGACGGATAAGCAGTGGCACTGACTTGTGTGCTGACTCCCGGCGCCTGAATTTCCGCGTTGTTTGTATGCCCCTTTAAATCAGAATTCTCCTCAGCATCCTTCAGCCATTCCTTGTTGTTCTTCGTCGTGTAACGGATCGTGATCGTGCGGTTGCTCTTGCTGCTGTTCATACCTTGATTCTGGTGATCCTTATCTTTGTAGAACGTCATGGTAAACTTCGACGGATCACTCGTGCTGTCGACAACATAATCTTCCTGATTATCACATCCTTTTACCGAAATTATTCTGCCGAATGAATCCGGCTTGTTGTTCCACTTACTCGGCAGTGTATCGATCACGACAAGCTTGTCCAGGCCTTTTGCTGGAACATTAACCGTAATCGCCCATGTGACTTCATCTTCTGTCACTTTCTCTGCGACCTTCGACCCGCTGATCTTATCTTCAGCATTGGGTCCGACGCTGGCGTTTCCGGTCGCCGAACTATTGTCTGTTGCTGCATTATTCTTTACAGTCACATCACCATTCAGATTCGTGACATCAGCCTTCGTCGTATATGTCACCTGGTAAGACGCATTACCGTCGTTTTCGGGCGGCGTATACTTCCAGGAGGACGTACCTGTCTTAGTGATACTACTATCGGTCCACTTGACTGTACGGGTCTCCTTAGTACCATCTTCCTTTGTCACGACAATCGTGAGACCATCGCCGGAGTAGGTCATAATGCCCTGCGAATCCGGATTGATCGAATCAGAGATGTATGTAATATGCTTTTTCCGCTCTGGATTGGCATTGATATTCCAGGTGATGTCTCTGTATGTCTTTCCATTCTCTGGATACGTATCACCAACGCTCTGTGCGTACTTGCTGACCGACGAGACGGAAATGTTAGTCACAGACTGTGTGCTGGAGTTGTCCTTCGGATTATTGTCGCCATCACATTTGATATTAACTTCGTTTGAAGTATCACTTTCCGAAATTGTCCCGCTCAATTTATCAAAGTTAACCGAAGCAGTGTATTCGAATTTCACTTCCTCACCGTCTGACATAGACGGAATGGTCGCGGTAAAACCGTTGCCGTTCGTTTTCGTCGTTGCGGTCGCGCCCTTCGTGGACGTATACTTTACGTTTTGATCGTACTTAAGGGCCGTACCAGTGATAGCATCCGTCACGGTGACATCCTTCGAGGTTCCCGAGGAATCCACCGTCACCGTGTAATGAATCTTGCCGTCATTACTGTCATATTGTCCGTACTTATAGACCCTCGCATTGTGCTTGCTGTCCACGTTGACTTCGCGCTTCACGGTATCGCTGAACGTAATTTCTTTCGCATTTGCGTCAAAACTTGCATGGATATTAACGTCGACATAGAGGTTATTGGAATTAATCAGCGCCTGGAAATTTGGGTCAGCTTGGTTCCACTGGAGCTTGATGCGACGCGTCGCCTTGTCGACGACCATCTTATTTCCGCTGACTTTAATCGTCTTCCCATCGGCTCCCTCGACGTCCATGTCGAAAGTCGTGTCACTCAGATCCTCGACCTCAAGGCCATTCGGGATAGGATAAGTCATCCATGTACCGTCATTCGGGAACTGGCTATTGGAGTTCTCCTTGAAGCGCAGGGTAATATCATATGAATTGTTGGCCTTGACATTCCATGTATCGCCTTCAACATCCTTACCATCAATCTTGATCGTCGCACTCGTAAGATTCCCGGTAATATCCCTCTCACTCTCATTCGCGGCCGCGCGTCTTATGATCCGCGCCGGGGATGTTGCGGCTGCGGCCGCTGTCGCAGAAGAATCATCTGCGCTCTTTGCGGACTCCGTCGGCGCCGCTGCCTTCGCTGATGAGGCCGGGGCCGCGTCGGATGGATTCGATGCGGCAGCTGACTCTGCATTCTCTGCGGTAGGCGCAGTCGCCGCTGCCGGGGCCGCTGTAAGAGTCGGCGCAGCCGTCGGGACTGGTGTTGCCGTCGGAACTGGTGTTGCCGTCGGAACCGGCGTCGCCGTCGGGATCGCCTCGACCTCCGCGATGACATAGTCCGAGAAGCGCTCTGCTGTAAATGAAACATCCGTCAGGGCGCCATTTTCATTCTGCGTGACAAGCGGTCTGTTCGCTTCATTTGCCGAATCGGCGAGATTCTCAGCGACATACTGGCCATTCACGACCGTGATGTGGAACACAGCCCACTGCGCATTCGCATTTGTCTTCGGGAGAGCCGCAAATGTCAGCTTCACGTTAACCGCTGCCGCCGGCTCTGTCTCATTGCCGTCAGCATCATGGAATGTCAGGGCATACGGATAGCACGCCGTCGTCTGCTCACCCTTCGAAGCGAGCGCCTCGTCAATCAGCGCCTGATCGCTCTCCGCCTGGGCCGACACCGTCGTGTCACCTGAATTTTTATCGATGAATTTCATGGAAAATGAGCTGCCACTCTGAAATGTGTCAGCGTCGTAGCTGACCTCAGCGTTCGTCACGACAGACTTCGCCGTGTCATCCCCCGCCTGAACCGAAGTCGCAGTCTGTGCCTGGAACGTACCTGCAGGCATCGTCTGCGCGGCTGTGTCTGCATTTTCTTCAGCAGCCGTCTGGACAACGCCTGTCGTCTGGTCCGCATTTTCGCCGGCCTCCGCCTGCACAGTATCACCGGCGGTCTGCTGCACAGCCGCGTCCTCAGACGAAGCCGTTCTCGCCGGACGCACCATGCCGACAGTCGTCACGACCAGAACGATCGCCGCGAGCATCGCCACAAGGCGCTTCCGGAAGGATGCCTTCCGAGCAGCCTTTACAGCTGACCATATGCGTTTGATGTACCCCCACATCCACTGAATCATATACTGTCTAATCCTCCTGCAGAAATGCCAATTCTGTCAGATTCCGCGCGCATGAAGCGCGAAATGCAATCTATCCTTTCTCCGGAAATATCCGGGTATGTCCATGCTCCTGTGTGATCCTGGCAGTGCCGCCTGCCGGGATAAGGTATGTTCCTGTCTCTGCAGTGCCGCCTGCGGAGGCAGGTTGTCAAACTGCGCCAGACCTCAGAGTCAATGAAACGTGCGAAATTCCACTGACGATGAGCATGCTCTCTGATTGCTTTCAGTCATTGCGAAACGTGCGAAATCCCGCTGACTGAAATGTGCTCTCCGGTTACGCCGGGTCCTACGGAACGTGCGAAATTCCGCCGGCCGGAGCTCTGTCCGGATTGCTGTCTGTACAGCTTTCTGACTCTCTTACCCGACCGTTCCTATCCTCGTGAACGGCCAGATTCTGAAAACGAGCTTCCCCGCGATCTGCTCCTCTGCGACACAGCCGATGTCGGCGTCCCGCGAATCAAGCGAGACAGCCCGGTGATCTCCCATGACGAATATCCTGCCATCGGGTACCTGGTACGGAAGATCAATCGTGCATGTGCCGAGGCTCTTTTCATTTGCAGACAAATACGGTTCGCTCAGCTCCTTGTCATTGACATAGACATTTCCGTCACTGTCTATGTCGACCCAGTCACCTGACTTCGCGATCACGCGCTTGATCAGGATCTTGTTGTTGAAGTAGAAGGCGATGAGATCGCCCCGCTTCAAGCTGCCTGTCGGACGAACGGCGACAACGACATCTCCTGCCTGAAGCGCCGGCGTCATCGATGTCCCGTAAATGCGGAACACCGGGAAAAGAAGTGTCGAGACCAGGACTGCCGCCGCTGCCACGGTGATGAGGACAGAAATGACATGCCGGATACTCTGCCAGTACCGGCGGCGCCTGCCGATGCGCTCTTCATTTGTCTGTTCTGCTGCCGGACTGCCAGTCCGCTTCGCCTGTGTCTCCGTCTTTGTTCCCTCCGCCAGTTGCCCTGTGAATTTTACAGGTGCCATTATTATAAAATTCTGAGTGTTCCTTATACCCCCCCCCTTTTTTTGCGTGACAGATGTGTTTTTTTATTCCATCTGTTTACGAATATATGCAAGCTATGCGATTTTTCAGTTTCTTAATCGTTTTCGTATTGCAAATTGTATTTATGCGTGTGCATTTCTGTTGTTTCGCCATTCCTGCCGCAGAAATCTCTCGGTTTCCGACCCCAAAATGGCGGATTGATCCGCCGGATCCGGAGGAATAGCACGCTTCTTAAGGCCAAATTCCTTAAATAAATTGTTGTATATTTTCTCTTATTCCCCGGTTCTATGGTGTTTGCAGTTTAACGAGATATCGATTTCATATTTTGCATCTCTAACTCCAGTGAATTCTGATATTATTGGTACACGGAGCAGGCAGGCGATTGCGGCTCCTTCGAAGCGCCTCAAGAAGTGGAATAAGTTCCATCCGGTCTGAGCGGAATCTGCTGTAATCTACACACAATTTCATCTCCAGTGCTTTTCCGGCGAAAACAGGCTAATACGCGCTGCGCAGGCAGGGGCAAAACTAACATCGCTTAAGTCCAGCATTCCTGGCCGATCATGCTGCGCGGGCCAGGTCTCGTCCGTCTGCTGGCAGAGCATATCGCGTGTTTATGTGAATACGGCAGGCGGTTCCAGCAGGCGGTTCCAGAAAATTTCCCCGCACTCTGCGCATCAGTGGTGAGCTCAGGGTCAGGTGCGGGACCCACGTAACTGTAAGGATTTTCCTCGCTTCGTACGCCGCCTTCCGCAGTCCGGAACGGAATTGGACAGAAGCGTGTCCAATTTCGTTCCACGTATCCGTTCCACCTTCCCGCGAATTGCATCATCGCTGTGTCCAGTCGAGAAAAGGAAATCTGCGGTGGGCCGGTCATTTTATTTACAAGTCAACGGCAGTATAGCTTCTCGTTTATCAGCAAATTGCTTCTGCTGTATTCAAAATATGTATACACAGCTTCATTTCGCGCAGACCGGTGCCGCCGCATTGATATCATGAACACGATTTCAGGTTGACAATTCGATTTGTAGACGCGCAGGCCGAGGAGCTTTAGTTAGCGAAAAAATTGAGCATCAGGAAATTATAATTTCCTGATGCTCAATTTCATGTTGTTTGCTTGGTACGAATGTGGCAAAATCAAGGACGAATCGATCCGGTCTGGCTCGATTATCCACCTACACCTCCAAAAATCCGCATAAAAGCGGATAAAAAAGAGCATTTCCTTGCTGGTATTCATTAGCGGCAATTATTTCCAATGGCCTGTCTCGGAACTCCAGCTTTCATCAAAATCTCTATCCTGCAAAATGCTTAGATAAATCGGTTCAAGAAAGGCGATCATCCTATCCAAGGTATCCCCGAAGGAAAGCCCCGCTTCTTTTGCTGGCTCAAAATTCCGCCATTGCGTGAGGAGAAACTTATTAGTCCTGAAATCAGCAATATCTGCAAATGCATCCTCCGGAAGGTTCCTTCCACGATGATAAAGCGTGCTCCTTACTGCATCCGCAAGAATCTTTCCATCAAAATTGAAAATTCCAGACAGATAGTAGATATCATAGAAATCCTTCATCCGGCTTGTTCCTGCCATTCTCTGCAGGATAGCGTCAAACTTCTCCGCGATCGTGCTTTCGATGGAATAGGTAAACACTTCCGGTGCTTCGAAATCGGAAAGTCTCACAGCAATTTTGCGCTTTGTCGGTTCCGGCACGATCACATCATCGATGCCGACATCAATGGAGAAAGGAATCCTTACATTTCCGATGTGCCCCATGAAAGATGTCTTCACACCAGGATACTTCTTATCGGCAGAAATCTTTTCTGTGCCAACCACCTCAACCTTGATAAAGTCATTTCCTGTGCTAATTTCACAGATTTCCTTCATCGCCTGCTCTATATTTTCAAGGCTTCCCTGCAAATTCCGGATCAGGAAATCAATATCCCGCGTCGGCCTGGAATCAAATTCCGTAAGCGTATAGATGAACATGCCTCCCTTGAGGATCATGTTGTCAACATAATTGGAGCGTGACAGTTTTCGCAAAAACTCTTCCTGGGCGAAAAGCTGGAGAATGATCTGAAATGATTGTCCTTCCGCCTTTGACTGGTTTTTCAATCTCGCTAAAACCGAAGCCGCCATATTCTTTAAAGCCATATTCCCAGTACCTCCCTGACTTTTTTCTCCACATGAAGAAGCTTTGCGTATTTCATGAGTCTCGCTTTCATCTTCTCAGGATCATTGATATAGCGCTGAATCGCCGTATTGAACACTTCCCCGTCAACCTTGTTGCGGTGGAGAAGCAGGTCACAGATGGTCCGTTCCCGGTCATATACCTTCACAGGTTTTCCATCGATTTCGCCATCCGCAATCCCCACATGATAGCGGTCGGACCGGATAAAATGTGGCTTCACCTTCGGATAGTCAATATAAAATCTTGTCCTGGTACTCTTGCTGTCTACTGCAAGATTCCACGACGAAGGAGTCCGGTCGGTATAACCATAATAGTCCAGTGCACTCTCCATACAAAGAACCCCGTCCGGAAAAAGTGCCGTGAGAGTTGGTATATCGGAAAAGGCATCTTCCCCCAGATATCGGTAATATCCACGACGTACCTGCTCGATTTCTCCTTCTTCCATGAGCCGCTTAATCTTCTTGTAGTAATATCCTGCACCTTTAAGTTCTGCCGTAGTCATCACTCCACAATGCTCTGCAAACAGCGTCTTCAGGCTTTCATCCATAACCATTGTCCTCTTTGCTATTCTATACAACTCTGTACCATTTATTGTATAGTTTGATAACATCAAGCATACTATAGAACAGAATAAATGTCAACAAACTGCCATCAGACTCAATCAGAAGATCAATGGTGTACTGACTGCGGACTCTCTTTTTAATGCTCACTCAAAGACACCCTCTGTGCTCATTGCCTCAAAGTGCGGTCTGGTTTCCGCACTTACTGCTCGCTCAGCGACACGCTCCTGTGCTCATTGCCTCAAAGCGCGGTCTGGTTTCCGCACTTACTGCTCGCTCAGCGACACGCCTCTGTGCTCCACCGACGTTGAAAATGCGATCAGTGTCTTTGTGTGCCCGAACCGCTGCAGATCATTAACCAGATGATCCAGCTCCTCCGGCCTCTGGTAGAGCACCTGGATCAGCATCGAGTAGTCGCCCGTCACGCAGCTGCACTCCACGACGTTCGGCAGGCTCCGGATATACGGATAGAATTCCGCCTTGTCCTTCGGATTGACCTCGAGATTGATAAATGCCCGGATATGGTAGCCGAGCAGCGCGTAGTCGATATCCGCGTGGTAGCCGCGAATGATGCCGTTCTCCTCCATGCGGCGGATCCGGTTCGAGACCGCCGGCGAGGACAGGTAATTTGCCTTCGCGATCTCCTTCACCGGGGTTCTTGCATTTTCCGCGAGCATGGCAAGAATTCTGCGGTCCGTCTTGTCGAGCTGAATGTCCTCTTCGTAATCTTTCTTTCCCATATGATCACTCTCCTCCCAAACTATAGATGTACTCATCTCTTGTCGCCAAAAGCAGAATTTGCTTATATCCTATCACTTTTCTTAATAAAATAAAGTTTCAGCGTGCTAAATCGTTAAAAATGAAGGTATTTCGGTTAATGGTTTACATCCTCCGCAAAAGGGATTATAGTGCAGAGCATAAAAGCAAAGGCGCTTTTTCCGGAGCGGTCATCACAGATGATGACAGGATCTCCGGAAAAGGCGCCTTTTTCGTCTGAATGACGAACCGGAGGTTATTTCATTTTCCGGACTTACAGAAATCAATGGGCTGAAAAAACAAAGACCAGAAAAGAGGGCAATATGAAAGTGAGAATGGAATCTGATTCAATCGGAACAATGGCTGTACCTGAGGACGCTTACTATGGTGTGCAGGCGAACCGGGCACAGCAGAATTTTCATATCACAGGACTTAAAATGTCGCCTGATTTTCTGAAGAATCTGGCGCTGATCAAGAAAGCCTGCGCGATCGTGAACTGCGAGGCGGGACTTCTTCCGGCCGACAAGGCAAAGGCGATTGAGCAGGCGGCCGACGAAGTCATGGGCGGCGACTTTGATAATGCATTTATTGTCGATCCGATTCAGGGCGGCGCCGGGACAAGCGCAAACATGAACATGAACGAGGTGATCGCAAACCGCGCAAATGAGATTCTCGGCGGGAAGCGCGGCGCATACGACAGGGTTCATCCGAACGATCACGTCAACATGGCACAGTCCACAAATGATGTCATCCCGACGGCCGGCAAGATGACTGTCATTTCCCTGATGAAGCCGCTGACCATGGAGCTCCGCCGTCTGGAGCGGGCCCTGTACCAGAAGGGCATTGAGTTCCAGGACGTCATCAAAATGGGCCGCACGCAGCTGCAGGACGCCGTTCCGATGACGCTCGGCGATACATTTCTCGGCTACGCGTCCATGATTCACCGCTGCACAGCCCGTCTCGAGACTGCCGGTAAGGAAATGCACTCCATCAACCTCGGCGGCACGGCGATCGGCTCCGGCATCAACGCTTCCTCCTATTATGAATCGCACATCGCCGGCCGGCTGAGTCGCCTCTTCGGTGAGTACCTGACACAGGCGGACGACCTCTTCGATGCGACCGAGAACCTCGACTCCTTCGTGGAGGTCTCCGGTGCCCTCAAGGCCTGCGCCGTCAGCCTCTCGAAAATGAGCAACGATCTGAGACTTCTTTCTTCCGGTCCGCGCTGCGGCCTGCATGAGATCATGCTTCCGGCCAAGCAGAACGGCTCCTCGATCATGCCGGGCAAGGTCAATCCGGTCATCCCGGAAGTCGTCACACAGGCTGCATTTCTTGTCATGGGCCACGACACAACGATCGCCATGGCCGCTGAAGCGGGCCAGATGGAGCTCAATGCATTTGAGCCGGTCGTCTTCTATCAGCTGTTTGAGTCGATGACAGCCCTGACCGGTGCCATCCAGACGCTGATTGACAACTGCATCCTCGGCATCAAGGCTGACAAGAAGCACTGCGCGGAGCTTGAGGCCGGCAGCGTCGGCATCGCGACTGCGCTCTGCCCGTACCTCGGCTATCAGAAGTCCGCGTCGATCGCGAAGCAGGCGCTCCGCGAGAACCGCACGGTTCGCGACATTGTCCTCTCGGAGGGCCTGATGGATGCGGACATGCTTGACAAGGTTCTCGAGCCGAAGAAGCTCGCGAAGTCCGCTCCGATGAGCGCGTGAAGAGCACGAGCCCACATTAGTTTGACATCATCACATATTTCGACCATAAACCCTCAACACGGGAGAGGCGGTGGCAAGTGCCACCGCCTTTTCTGCGCCCTGATGTAGCGCCTGAGCCCCAGTCTAGCCCACGCACGCTACGCTCAGCTCCTTCCGTAGCGCCTAAGACCCAATCTTGCCTCTCACGCCCTACTGCTGTAGTGCCTGAGGCTTGATTTCCCTTCTCACGCACTATGTCCTGCTCGCGCTGTAGCGCCTCAGGCTTCATTCCTGCCTCAGATGCTACACCCTCCTCCACACGCGAAGAGGGCCGGCAAGTGCCGGCCCTCTTCAAGGATAGGGTATATATGGAACTCAATAAAAAGTAGGTTGTCTGATTTACAGTGCCGCCTCGTACAGGCTGCTGATCTTCTCCTTCGTGAATGTCCCCGGTGTATTGGCGAGGTTTCCTGCGGAGACCTTGCAGCAGTTCTCTGTCAGCCACGGAATATCCTCTTTCTTGATGCCGAGGTCCGTGAGGCTCACCTTGAGCTCAATTCTCTCAAGCAGGGTCCGAATCTTCTCCGCGCAGTCCTCTGCGGTGAAGCCGCCGAGGATACGGGCCACACGGCCGAACTTCACGCGGTTGTAGCGATACTCGGCATCGATCACGACAGGCGTGAGAGCCGCAAGACCGGCCCCGTGGACCGCATTGCATTTGCCGCTGACCGGATGCTCCATGCCATGTGCGAGCGTCACGCCGGCGGTGTTGATGACCATGCCGCCGATCGTCGAACCGAGCGTCAGAGCCGCCCAGGACTCGTCGTCGCCCTCGCCCTTGTAGAGCTTCACAAGATTGTCCGCAATCAGCGGAATCGCGTACAGCGCGAGCGCGTCCGTAAGCGGCTGCGCATTTCGCGCGGTGTACGCCTCGATGCAGTGGCAGAGCGCGTCGAAGCCGACGGATGCGAGCACCTTCTTCGGCATTGTCTTCATGAGCTCCGGATCCACGATGGATGCCTTCGCAACGATGGCCGGCGTGCGGAGCGACTTCTTGTCGCCCGTCTCCGGGTCCGTGAGGACCGCGAAGCCGTTGCTCTCAGATCCGGTGCCGCAGGTTGTCGGGACCAGAATCAGCGGAAGCGCCTTCGTGCCCGTCTTCTTGCCGAAAATATAATCTGAGACGCTGCCCTCATTTTCAGCCATAAATGCAATCGCCTTCGCGCAGTCCATGACACTGCCGCCGCCAAGAGCGATGATGACGGAGGCGCCGATCTTCTTCGCAAACTCCGCGCCTTCCATCGCTGTCGTTGTCAGCGGATTCGGCGTGGCCTTGTCAAAGAGCTCCGTCTCCATGCCTTCTTTTTCAAGAAGACCCTTCACCCGGTCATAGAGGCCGGACTTCCGCGCGCTGTAGCCGCCGGTCACGATCAGCGCCTTCTTTCCATAAGGAGCGGCCAGCTTTCCGATCTCCGCCGTCTTTCCTGCTCCGAAATGAATATTGACCGGAAGGAAATACGAGAAATTCGTCGCCATCGCGGGGATCTCTGCCTCCGCAGCCTCGGCCTTCTCCATGACAGCTTCCACAGAGTAGACCGGAGCAGGCTCCGCCTCCGCGGGCGCTGCATTTTCGTTCGCGATTGCCTGATGGAGCGGTGCATAGTAGCCGAACTTCTCGCCGTACTTTGCCTTGCAGCCCACAAGGAAGAAAATGCCGATCACGAACCAGCCGCCTGCGATGCCCCACTCCTGCGGTGCGAGGGCTGCGCCGGATGTCGGAACGATGTAGAGGATCAGCATGATGCCGGACATCAGGACGGCGAGACCGCCGGCGAGCATGCCGTGCTTAACCTTGTACGGACGAGGCAGGGTCGGCTCCTTCTTTCGGAGAATCAGGAAGGAAATGGAGACCATGCAGTACGCGAGGACGCAGCCAAAGTTGCCCGCATCAGAGACCCAGACGAGCATCTGTCTGCCTGCGAACGGGGCCAACATACTGAGGATACCGATGAGCCAGATCGCTGTGGTCGGCGTCTTGTACTTCGGATGAAGCTTCTTGAAGATGCGCGGGACCATGTAGGACTCAGCCATCGAGTAGATCGCGCGGCTGCCGCCGAGCATGAAGGAGTTCCAGCTTGTCACGATGCCACACATACCGGCGATGATGATGACCTTCGACATCGCGGTGCTGTGAAATGCTTTTGCCATCGCGTCGGCCGTGACGAGACCTGTGCCCGCGTAGGACGACTTGATCGCGCCCGTGTCCATGACGAAGCCGACAGCGAAAATGACGAGCGCATAGAAGCTGATCGCAAGAATAATCGAGAGAAGCAGGATCTTGCCGATCTTCTTCAGCGGACAGTTGATCTCCTCCGCTGCCTGCGGGATGACGTCAAATCCGATGAAGAAGAACGGGCTGATGGCCGCGACACGGACGATATCGCTGATGATTGAGCTCGATGTCGTGCCCTCAAAGACCTGGCCGTCGAGGTTCGACGGATTTCCTGTGAAGAGAGACGCGACCACCAGCGCGATACCGGCGGCTCCGATCGTGACCGTGAGAATGGTCTGCAGGATAGCCGCTGTCTTTGCGCCGCGGATGTTGATCAGTGTGATTAAAAATGCAAATACAACGGCGACTGCGACCCAGGACGCATAAATCTTGAAGCCCGCGACCGTGTACATATAGCCCTTCAGGAAGCCGGGCCACAGATAGGAAATGATTGTCGGGAACGCGCACGCCTCGAAGCAGACGACGCTGACGTAGCCGAGGATAATAGCCCAGGTACATACGAAGGATCCGTAGGGGCCCATCGCGCGCATACTGAAGACATGCTCGCCGCCACACTCAGGCATGGCCGGCGTCAGCTCCGCGTAGGTGAGGCCGATGAAGAAGATCATGACACCGCCGAGGACGAAGCCGAGCATCGCGCCGATGACGCCCGCGCGCTCAATCCAGTCACCACTCTGTACAACCCAGCCCCAGCCGATCATCGCGCCAAATGCAATGACCAGCACATCCCAGGAGCTGAAAACCTTGTTGAATTCTGATTTCTTTTCCGCCATACCAGTTATCCCTCCTTCTCTTCGAGCATTTCAATCAGCATCAGGAGATACTGCGCTGTCTTCTCCCAGCCGAGGAGGCTGCTGTCGATGAGGAGGTCACGGGTTCTCCGATCTCCTCTGTGCGTTCCGGTGATATATTTGTGGCGCGCGTGGTTCTGCTCATCGTTGTACGTGACGAGCTCCTTCGCCTTCTCGCGGCTGACATGGTCCTGCTCCATGATGGAGCGGATCCGGATGTCCTCCGGCGCGTAAATGAAAATATTCAGCACGTCGTCGCGGTCCTGCAGAATGTAGTTGCCGCTCCGGCCGATGATCACGCAGGAGGATTTCTCCGCCATGTCGTGAATAACCTGAAACTGGGCTGAGATGACGCGGTTCGTAAGGTTCGCGTATCTGGGACCCAGAGAAGTGTCAAATGAATAATGGACATTTTTTGAGACGTCCGCCTTCTCGACGAGCTCCTTGTCGACACCGAGCTTCCGCACGACATCATCGACCAGGTCTCTGTCGTAATATTCAAACCCCAGCGCCTCAGAGAGCATCTTTCCAATCTGAGGACCGCCGGCGCCGTACTCGCATCCGATGGTCACCACTAAATGTTTCATATATCCTCTCCTTCAAACACAAACAACTTCAAACAACGAAACGTAATTTGCAGCGATTCAGCACCCTCAGACTCGGAACGCTTCGCGTTCCTCGTTGTGAGCGGACAGAGCGGCTTCGCCGCTTGTCCGCCCCACGGAAAACTTCTGAAATCGTCCGAAGAGCAAGCTCTCCGTCCGAATTTCATCTGTTTTCCGTGGGGTGCTGAATACTTACATATAAGAAGACGGAGCTGTGGATAAGCCACAGCTCCGTTGCTGTCATATTACTTGCTTTGTAATTGTTCTGCGGGGTGCTGAATATTAATACATAACAGGCTTGTCCCACAGATGAAGCGGTGTGCCGATGCCGAGCTCCTTCGCCTTCTTCAGGCAGACAGTCGCCCACGCGACATCCTCTACAGGCATGCCGCCGACTGAGTAGACGATGATCTCATCATCTGACTTGCGGCCGCTCTGATTTCCGAGGATAACCTGACCCATGTCCGTGATGTCCTCTTCCTTCAGCTTGCCCTCGTGCTCGAGGTCCATGAACTTCGTGCCGACGATCGTGACGCCGCCGTATGTCGGATACGGGAACTCTGTCGCCCATGCGTGATAGAGACCGAGCGCATCCACCGCGAGCCGGCAGTCATTGACGAGGAAGTCATCGGCGAACTCAGCGCCGCCCGGACACGTGATCGTAGCGCCCGGCTTGACCCATTCCTTCTGGACGTGCGGATATTTGCTGAGGTCGTGGCCGCTCGTCGCACAGAAGGCCATGACATCTGTGTCGCGGACCATGTCCTCGAGCGTGTCAACCTGTACAACCTTGACCTTCGGGAACTTCTCATGGACATATTCTGTGAAGGAATCGATGCCTCTCTGGCTTCTGCCCTTGACCTTGACCGTCTCGACCTCCGGGCATGCATCCATGATCGCTTCAAATGTCGTCTTGCCGATGACGCCCGGTCCGTAAATGCCGGCGACCTTCGAATCCTTTCTTGCGAGGTACCGGAGGCCTGCGCCGGACACAGCGCCCGTGCGGTATGCGCTCAGCATGTTCGCTGACATGAATGCCTTCGGCGCACCTGTATCCTTATCTGTCAGGATAAACATCAGGATGGAGCGCGGAAGCCCTTTCTTCTTATTCTCCATGTTGGAGCCGTACCATTTCACGCCGGCGTTGTCGAACGGTCCGCCGATGTAAGCCGGCATCGCCAGGAATCTGCGGTCCTCGCCCTTGCCGGACGGCATTTCCGGGAACGGAGATTCCTCCGGGAACGCGAGCTTCGTGCCATGTGAGTAGTGATTCTCGCCGCCCATCATGAAGTCGCCCATGCCGAGGAGCTTTAAGACCTCCTCCATCGCATCTACACAGGCCGGCATATCTGTGACGCCTGCCTTGATCATGTCCTCTTCATTTAAGAATAAAAAGTCAATTGCGGGATATTCACTCATAATAATCTCCTCCTGATTTAATGATGTCTGCCCATATCCATCAGACTCCCGAATACAAATGAAAGGCGCCGCAGCAGCCGGTTCCTTCCGGTTGTCGTGACGCCTTTGTCTTCGTTCCTCTGTTGTCCAGTGTTTTAACATGAGCATTTTCGGAAATATTGTATAAATCGGAACTACCCGTCTTGTATTTCCCGGAGAAGGCTCCTACCATAGAACCTGCATCCCATGGAACAGCCGTCCGGACGAACCGCAGATTTTCTATATATTGGGAATTTTCGCGAGGAAAATGTCCAGTTCCCGGGCCCCTCGGCCCTGCTGCAGACAGAGGCCGGCCCTGCAGGCGCGCAGACGGCAGATAGCCGGTCGGAGAATTTATGTTCCGATATTTATACAGAATTGAGGGTGAGTGCATGGAGAGAAAAACATGGAAACGTGAAAAGCTAAGACCGACGCAGCCGTTCTTCGTGCTCGACAGCACGGAGTTCCTGCAGGAATCCTACCGCCAGATGGGCATCTCTCATTTTTATCAGCTGAAAAAGACGCAAGGCATGCCGCTCGCCACGATCCCTGACGCCTGCATCGACTTCCTCTTTAGTTTCGAGAAGGACGGGACGATGACAGCCCTCGTCCGCGGCACGTCCCTCATGTTCCGGAGGGACCTGCTGCCGGAGGCCACGGACATTTTCGGCGTCCGCTTCATGCCGGGGACGCACCCCGCGGGCCTTTCCTTAAAGCTGCACGACCTGATCGGCCTCCGCCTGCCGCTCCGGGACTGTCTTCCGGAGAGCTTTGATTTTGATGGTCTTGCGAGGCAGAAGACCTTCGTCACCCGTGTCCGTTTCTTTTTAAAGGAGTACGCGAAGCTCTATCATCTCCAGAAGGAGCCCGATCCCTTCGGCAAAGAGGCCCTCTTCGACGCCGTGTGTGAGCTCATTTACCAGACGGACGGGCAGATCCGGATCTCGGAGCTCTCGGAACACACCAGCTACACGGACCGCTACATCCGCAAGGTCTTCCAGGAGGAAATGGGCTTCCCGCCGAAGACGTTCTGCAATATTCTCCGCTTTCAGCGGGCCATCGAGTTCATCAACTACGGCTACGAGGAGAAGACGGCCGACTGGATGACCGCGCTCGGCTACTACGACCAGGCGCAGTGCGTACGTGATTTTCGGAAATATCTCGGCATGACGCCGAACCGCTACCGGAAGCTCGTCCGCGCCAGCAGCTACGAACAGAGGGCAACCTACGCCCACGATCTCGGGCTTCGGATCTAAGGTGTTTCAAGGTTATTCCGTAACGATTCAGCACCCCCAGACTCGGAACGCTGCGCGTTCCTCGTTGTGGGCGGACAGAGCGGCTTCGCCGCTTGTCCGCCCCTTGAAAAACTGACGAAACCGTCCAGCGAGCAAGCTCTCCGTCCGGATTCCATCAGTTTTCCAAGGGGTGCTGAATAATCATGGTGTTCCGAAAAATACAATCATTCCGTGTGCGTAAGTTTTAGCATACGCAATAAATCCGCACAGGATATAAGGCAAGCAGACAAAGGCGTCGCAGTACCGAAACAGTACCTGCAGGCGTCTTTCTTGCTATATGGGTCCCGGCCAGTGCAATAGACGGCATAGGCATGAGAATGCAAATGCCCGCCGGATGGCGGCGAAGCAATCCGCCGGAACTCATGTCAGGGTATATGAAAGGAGCATGGATATGGCAGGCAGAATTGCGCAGCATCCGATTCTCGGTGTTCAGAGCGAGAATAAAAAGATCGTGACCTTCCGCTATGACGGAAAGGAAATGAAGGGCTACGAGGGCGAGCCGATTGCGGCGGCACTCAAGGCGAACGGCGTCATGGTCCACAGATACACCATGAAGCAACACAAGCCGCGCGGTATCTTCTGCGCGATCGGGCGCTGTACAGACTGCGTCATGGTCGTCGACGGAGAGCCGAACGTCCGCACATGTATGACGCCGCTCGTCGAGGGCATGGACGTCCGTACCCAGTACGGCGTCAGCGACAAGCCATTTTCAGAGCAGTAACGACCGGAGGATAAGAGAATGAAGATAGAAAGATTTGATCTGATCATCGTCGGAGCCGGTCCTTCGGGACTGTCCGCAGCAATCGAGGCCGCCAAGCACGGCATGCGCGTCGTCGTCTTTGATGAAAATGCAAAGCCCGGCGGCCAGCTCTTCAAGCAGATCCACAAGTTCTTCGGCTCAAAGGAGCACAAGGCGAAGATCCGCGGCTTCCACATCGGCGAGCAGCTCCTCGCGGAGGCCGACAGCGTCGGCGTCAAGGTCGAGCTGAACGCGACAGTCGTCGGTCTCTATCAGGACCGCGAGGTCGTCGTCCGCATGGGCGATGAGGTCCACCACTTCAAGGGTGACGCCATCATCATCGCAACCGGCGCCGCTGAGAACATGGTCCTCTTCGACGGCTGGAACCTCCCGGGCGTCATGGGAGCCGGCGCGGCGCAGACCCTGATGAACCTCTACGGCGTCAAGCCGGGCGAGAAGATCCTGATGCTCGGCTCCGGAAATGTCGGTCTCGTCGTCAGCTTCCAGCTGCTGCAGGCGGGCTGCGATGTCGTGGCGCTCGTCGATGCGGCGCCGAAGATCGGCGGCTACGGCGTCCACGCTGCGAAGGTCGCGCGCACGGGCGTTCCGTTCTACCTGTCCCACACAATCAAGAAGGCGGAGGGCACCGACCACGTGACAGGCGTCACCATCGCCGAGGTCGACTCTCATTTCCAGTTCATACCGGGCACAGACAAGCACTTCGATGTCGACACAATCTGCGTCGCCGTCGGCCTGTCCCCGATGTCCCAGCTCCTCAAGATGGCCGGCTGCAAGATGGAGGACAACCCGAAGCGCGGCGGCCAGGTCCCGATCATCGGCGAATACGGCGAGACATCAATCCCGGGCATTTACGCGGCGGGCGATGTCTCCGGCATCGAGGAAGCAAGCTCGGCCATGATCGAGGGCCGCATGTCCGGCGTCGTCGCGGCCGAATATCTCGGCTTCATGACCGCTGAGGAGAAGGCGGAGAAGCTCGATCAGCTGAACCAGTCTCTCGACGCGCTCCGCCAGGGCATGTTCGCACCGAAGAACAGAGGCAAGAAGATCACGGAGACAGAGGAAGGCATCCCGGTATCCGAGAGCCTCCTCCACAAGGGCTTTGTGGCGGACGATGAGATCGAGCGCTATCCGGGCGTCACGCACCGCGCCGGCGTCCATCCGGTCATCGAGTGCACGCAGAACATTCCGTGCAACCCATGTCAGGACGCGTGCAAGAAGCACTGCATCCGGATCGGCAGTGAGATCACGTCTCTCCCGGCTGTCGAGCCTGATTCCACCTGCATCGACTGCGGCATGTGCGTCGCGTCCTGCCCGGGCCAGGCGATCTTCCTCATCAACGAGGACGACGGCGCCGGAAATGCAGAGATCACGCTGCCTTACGAATTCCTTCCGCTTCCGAAGGTCGGCGACAAGGGCGTGGCTCTCGGCAGAAGCGGCAGCCCGGTCTGCGAGGCGGAGGTCGCAAGAGTCCGCTCGTCGAAGGCATTTGACGGAACTAATCTTCTGACCATCCGCGTTCCCGCAAAGTACGCGATGACGGCCCGTTTCTTCAAGACAAATGCACAGCAGAAGGAGGCAGCGGAATGAACGAACTCAGCAACAGATCAAGAGATATCGGAGAATTTGTCCCGCAGCCGGACGACGACATGATCGTCTGCCGCTGTGAGGAGGTCACAAAGGGTGAAATCAGACGGGCCGTCCACGACGGCCTCTGGACCATCGCCGAGATCAGGCGGTACCTCCGCTGCGGCATGGGCCTGTGCCAGGGCCAGACCTGCGCGAAGCTCGTGAAGGGCATCGTCGCGCGGGAGCTCCATGTATCGCCGGCTCTTCTTGAGCCCGCGACATCAAGATCACCGATGCGTCCGGTTGAGATGCATGTATTTGCGGATGAAACGGAGGATACAGACTTATGACAGGAGATGTAATCGTAATCGGAGCCGGCATCATCGGCAGCGCGTCCGCCTATTATCTGGCGAAGCGCGGATATAAGGTCATTGTTCTCGAGAAATCCGACATCATCGGAAATGGCGGCTCGAGCCGGAACGGCGGCGGCGTCCGCCAGTCAGGCCGCGACCCGCGTGAGCTTCCGATTGCCATGTACGGCATCAACAATCTCTGGCCGACACTCTCTGAGGAGCTCGGCTACGACGTAGAGTACCACAAGAAGGGCAACCTCCGCCTCGGAAAGACGGAGAAGCACCTCGAGACGCTGAAGAAGCTGGCCGACAAGGCCTCCGCGTGCGGCCTCGATGTCCGCATGATCGGACCGAAAGAAGTAAAGGAAATCAACCCCTATCTCTCCGATGAGGTCATCGGCGCGAGCTGGTGCCCGACCGACGGCCACGCGAACCCGCTGAAGGCGACACTCGCATACTATATGGCCGCAAGACGCCTCGGCGTCACTTATATCACAGGCGAATCTGTCCAGGAAATCCGGAAGGTCCACGGAAGAGCAAGGATTGTCGTCACAGACCACGACACCTACGAGGGCGAGTACATTGTTCTCGCCGCCGGCTATGAGTCCCGCCGGATCGCGGGCACGGTCGGCATCGACATCCCGATGGTCAGGAAGCTCATCGAGTGCCTCGTCACAGAGGCTGAGCCGAAGATGTTCGAGCAGATGCTCGGCACCGCGGAGGCCGATTTCTACGGCCACCAGACGAACCACGGTTCATTTGTCATCGGCGGCTCCACAGGCTTTGAGCTCTACAAGAAGGACAACGGCACGCCGGTCAACTACAGCGACACGGTTCCGTGTATCTGCCGCGGTATTATCCGCTATATTCCGCGCCTCAAGGACGCGAAGATCGTCAGGGCATGGGCCGGCTGGTCCGACAATATGTCGGACGGCGTTCCGGTCATCGACACGGTCTCCGAGGTCCCGGGCCTCGTGCTCGCCTGCGGCTTCACGGGCCACGGCTTCGGCATCGCGCCGGGCGTCGGCACCGTCGTATCGCAGCTCGTCGCTGGAGAAGAGCCGGTCTGCGATATCTCAGGCCTCAAGTATGACCGCTTCTACGCGAAGGACGTCGCGAAGAAGTGATCGCAGCTGAATATATGCCGCTTGCAGATTTTCCTCTTATGTGGTACGATCAATAACACACAAAGGGTACTACCGGCAGACGGTTGACCTGACTAAATTTTTTGGTTTTTAATGACCGCCAAACTTTGCAGGGGTAAGGCGGTCATTATTTTTCTGAGCGATCTTTTCCGAAGGCATAGCCCAGGGAGAAGCATGTCAGGCCGAAGCTCAACACGCTGATCAGATCTATAATACTCATGTGCATGCCCTCCTCTCTACAGATTTCCGCTGAGCGGATTTCTATTTAATCGGAGGGTCACAGTCCCTCCGCAGAGGGTCAACCGCCTACCGTTACAGGTAGTACCCATAGTGATCAGTATATCAAAGGGGCTGTCATAAGACCAGCATAAAGTATGCATCGTGAGCGGTGCATATATTTCGTAAATGTATGTCTGAAAATGCACTGCTTGACAGGCCGTATATCCGGCTATAAAATTTCCGTAAATTTTAAATGTATTGAATGGCAAGGGCGCCGTGACACATGTCATGGCGCCTTTCATTTTGGGAAGGAGATGGAGTATATGGATCTGCTGAATTCTGTTGTTGGTACAGTAGACAGTTTTGTGTGGGGCCCCGTCATGCTGATTCTGCTTGTCGGGACGGGCGTCTTCCTGACATTTAAGCTGCGGTTCAGGACCTGGAGAAATCTCGGCTACGCCCTGCGGAGCGTCCTCGGCAGCGAGTCCAGAAAGACGACGCGCGGCACCGGAGATGTATCGCCGTTCAGCGCCCTCATGACGGCGCTTGCGGCCACGATCGGCACCGGAAATATCGTCGGCGTCGCGACCGCGATGTTCGCCGGCGGCCCCGGCGCGCTGGTCTGGATGTGGATTTCCGCCTGCTTCGGACTGACAACAAAGTTCAGCGAGTGCATGCTCTCGATCAAATACAGGACCGTCAATGAAAAGGGCGAGATGTCCGGCGGCCCGATGTACACCATGAAGCGGGGCTTCAAGAACAAGAGGTTCGGAAGCGCCCTCGGATGGCTGTTCGCACTGTTCGCGACGCTGGCTTCATTTGGCATCGGCAACCTCTCGCAGGCGAACTCGATTTCAAATGCACTGAAGACCTCCTTCGGAATTCCGCTCTCCGTGTGCGGCATCGTCCTCACGGTCCTCACGCTCATCATCGTCATCGGCGGCATCAAGAGTATATCCAGGGTCTCCTCCGTCGTCGTTCCGTGCATGGCCGTCTTCTATGTCATCGCGGGCATCATCGTCATCATCATCAATCACCGGAACCTTCCGTCCGGCCTCTACATGATCTTCACGATGGCCTTCAACCCGAAGGCAGTCGTCGGCGGCGTTCTCGGAACAATCACCGTATCCGTCATGAACTCGATCCGGTACGGCGTCTCCCGCGGCTGCTTCTCAAATGAAGCCGGCATGGGCTCCGCGGCCATCACCGCCGCGGCGGCAACGACAGATGATCCGGTCCGCCAGGGCTACATCAACATGACCGGAACATTTTTCGACACAATCGTCGTCTGCACGATCACAGGTCTCGCCATCGCCTCCTCCGGCATGCTCGGCCAGACCGGCGCGGACGGACAGGCGCTGCAGGGCGTACAGCTGACCATGGCGGCCTTCAGCTCGGCACTCGGCCCCGCAGGGTCGTATCTCGTATCGATCGGCATCGTGCTGTTTGCATTTTCCACAATTCTCGGATGGGAGTATCACGGCGAGAAGGCCTTCGAATACATCGTTCCGCGCAGAGGACCGATCATGGCCTACCGGATCATTTTCAGCCTCATCGTCTATGTCGGCGCGACACAGGCCCTCGATCTCGTCTGGAACATCTCCGATATCATGAACGCGCTCATGGCGGTGCCGAACCTGATCTCGCTCATCGTTCTCTCCGGCACGATCAAGGAGGAGGTCGAGCGCTTCCAGCCAATACTTGAGAAAGAAAAGAAGGCGCGCAAGGCCCACGCAGGAAATGCGGGACTCGGCGGCGTCGCTGCAGGACAGTAAAAAAACCCTGGGACTTCTGTCGTCCCAGGGTTTTTTTACTTCATTGTGATCAGCTCGTACTCTCTCGTCCCGAGCCCGATCTTCTCGCCGTGCTCGAGTGTCTCCTTCCACGCGATGTTCGGATTGTTGTCCTTGAAATGGTCATGGTAGTGGTGCCAGCCCGGCTTTGCGAGGTTATCGCCGAGCTGGGAGTTGCGGATCGGGTCCGCCTTCTGGCAGAGGTCCACGCACGCCTGGTCGAGCGCGACCGGGTCGAAGCTCGCCAGCATGCCGATATCCGGCAGGATCGGCGCGTCATTCTCGCCGTGGCAGTCGCAGTTCGGCGAGACGTCCTGAATCAGCGAGATGTGGAAGCACGGCCGTCCGTCGCAGACAGCCTGCGTGTACTCCGCGATCTTGCAGCCGAGAATCTCCACCGCGTTGCTGTTGTCATTTTCAATTGCGTCAAATGCGCACGCGCCGATGCAGCGGCCGCAGCCCTTGCAGATGCTCTGGTCAATGCGCGCCGTGCCGTTCGGGCCGTCGTAGAAGATCGCGTCCGAGCCGCACTCCTTCGCGCAGCGGTGACACCTCCGGCAGTCCTCCGTATTGACATGCGGCTTGCCGTCATTGTGCTGCTGCATCTTGCCCGCGCGGCTTCCGCAGCCCATGCCGATATTCTTCAGCGTGCCGCCGAAGCCGGTCGCCTCGTGGCCCTTGAAGTGCGTCAGGGAAATGAGAATATCCGCGTCCATGACCGCCGTCCCGATCAACGCCTCCTTGAAATATTCGCCGTTCCGGACCGGAACCGCGACCTCGTCCGTGCCGCGAAGACCGTCGCCGATAATGACATGACATCCGGTCGTCACCGAATTAAAGCCATTGATCTCCGCGCAGGTCAGATGATCGAGCGCGTTCTTGCGGCTGCCCGGGTAGAGCGTGTTGCAGTCAACCAGGAACGGCTTGCCGCCATTTTCCTTGACGACGTCCGCCACCGCCTTCGCGTAATTCGGCCGTAAAAATGCAAGGTTCCCGAGCTCACCGAAATGCATTTTGATCGCCACGAATTTGCCGTCCATATCAATCGTGCCGATGCCCGCCTTGCGGATCAGCTTCTTAAGCTTGTCCGTGAGCGACGTGCCGATCGTCGTACGGAAGTCAGTAAAATAAACCTTCGCCTTGTCCATTTGACAATACCTCCAATGAAAAAGAGAGCGCCGGAGGCAATGCTCCGACGCTCCCGCCTCTTATTTTATTATACGTTGAGCTATATGCCCTGTCAAAACAGAAATCTTCAGCGAACTGCCTGACGCCTGCTGCATGGCACACGGCATCAAACCTTCGATTACAGTCAGCGATATCAGAAGCGGTGAGGGCGTTATACGAAGGAGCCCGAAAATCACCCTGAGCTGCGGCACGCAGCGAAGGGAAGTTGAGGGGGACGGAGTCTGCCCGATACCGCTCTGATATTCGCGGCTGTAATCCACCGTATAGTGCCGTGTGCCTGCACCACCATCCATTCTTCACCCCAGCGACTCGAACTGCGAGTTGTAGAGGTCCGCGTAGAAGCCGCCCTTCTTAAGGAGCTCCTCGTGCGTGCCCTGCTCCACAATATCGCCGTCCCGCATCGCAAGAATGAGGTCCGCGTCCTTGATCGTCGAGAGCCGGTGGGCGATGACGAAGCTCGTCCTGCCCTTCATGAGCTTGTCCATCGCGCGCTGGATCCGGATCTCGGTCCGCGTATCCACGGAGGACGTCGCCTCGTCGAGAATCAGAATCCGGTCGTCTGCGAGGATCGCGCGGGCGATCGTCAGCAGCTGCTTCTGGCCCTGCGAGATATTGCTCGACTCCTCGTTGATCATCGTGTCGTAGCCGTCCGGCTGCTGCATGATGAACTTGTGGGCGTGCGCCGCCTTCGCGGCCGCAATGACCTCCTCGTCCGTCGCGTCCAGCCGGCCGTAGCGGATATTTTCCATAATCGTCCCGTTGAAGAGCCAGGTGTCCTGCAGGACCATGCCGAGCATCGACCGAAGGTCGCGCCGGTTGAAATCGCGGATATCGTGGCCGTCGATCCGGATCGCGCCGGAATTCACGTCGTAGAACCGCATGAGGAGCTTCACGAGCGTCGTCTTGCCGGCGCCTGTCGGCCCGACGATCGCGATCTTCTGCCCGTTCTTCACATCGCACGAAAAATCGTGGATAATGATCTGCTTCGGGTCATAGCCGAAGCTCACGTGATCGAAGACCACATTTCCCTTGAGCGGAGCCGGGTCCACCGGATTCTCCACCGTCTGGACCTCCTCCTTCTCATTCAGGAACTCGAAGACACGCTCCGACGCGGCCGTCGAGGACTGCAGCATATTCATGACCTGCGCGATCTGCTGGATCGGCTGCGTGAAATTCTTGATGTACTGCAGGAAGGACTGAATATCGCCGACCTCAATCGCATTTTTAATAACCATGAAGCCGCCGAGGACCGCGATCATGACATAGCCGAGATTGCCGACGAACTGCATGACCGGCATCATCATGCCAGAGAGGAACTGGGACTTCCAGCCGCTCTCGTAGAGCTTCTCATTTGCCGAATTGAAGGTATGAAGGACGTTCTCCTCCTGGTTGTACGCCTTGATGACGTTCTGGCCGCTGTACACCTCCTCGACCTGGCCGTTCACATTTCCGAGCCAGACCTGCTGATCGAGGAAGAAATGCTGCGAGTGCCTCGTGACCAGCGTGACGAGCAGAATCGACACCGGCAGAATCAGGAGCGACGCCAGCGTCATCCACACATTGATCGACAGCATCATCACGAGGACGCCGATAATCGTCGTGACCGACGTAATGAGCTGCGTGATACTCTGGTTGATGCCCTGCTGCAGCGTGTCGACATCATTTGTGATGCGCGAGAGCACGTCGCCGTACGGCCGGCTCTCGAAATAGCCGAGCGGCAGGCGGTTTATTTTCTCGGAAATGTCCTTCCGGAGGCTGTAGCCCGCGTCGTTCGAGATCCCCGTCATGATGAGTCCCTGGACAAATGAGAACAGCGCGCTCACGACGTAGAGCACCAGCACCGAGAGGAGGATCTTCCCGATCTTCGTGAAATTGATGCTGCCCGTCCCCTCGATCTTCGCGACCAGGCCGTTAAAGAGCTCCGTCGTCGCGTGACCCAGGATCTTCGGCCCGACGATGTTGAAGACCGTCCCGGCGATCGCGCACACCATCATAAATGCGAGGCGGATCTTATACTTCGACATATACTTCATGAGCTGCCGGAACGCCTTGCCGAAGTCATTCGGCTTCTCGACCGCGCGCGGTCCGCCCGGCCCGCCGAAGCCGCGGCGCCTCGGCCCTCTGCTTGTCTGCTCAGACATGAGCCTCGCCTCCTTTCCCGTCACTCTCAGGCACTGCGCCCGTCACGGACTGCGTATCCTCCACACGTTCAGGCGCTACGCCCGACATGGCTTTCGTATCCTCCGCACGTTCCGTCTTTGTATCCGGCACGTCCTGCGCACCGCTCGCACCATCTGCCTTCTTCTCCGTCATCCGGTCCGCCTTCTTAAGGTCCGCCTCCGAGAGCTGGGACTTCGCAATCTGCTGGTAGACCGGGCAGGTCCGCATGAGCTCCGCGTGCGTGCCGTGGCCGACGACCTCGCCCTCGTCGAGAACGATGATCTGGTCAGCCTGCAGAATCGTGCTCACGCGCTGCGCGACGATAAGCGTCGTCACGCCGGCCGTCTGCTCCTTCAGCTCCTTACGGAGCTTTGCGTCCGTCTTGAAATCGAGCGCGGAGAAGCTGTCGTCAAATACATAGAACTCCGGGTTCTTCGCGACGGCCCGCGCAATCGCAAGCCGCTGCTTCTGACCGCCGGACACATTGGAGCCGCCCTGCGCGATGTGCGCATCTATGCCGTCCGGCCGCGCGTCCACGAAGTCCGCCGCCTGGGCGATCTCGACCGCCTTGTGGACCTCCTCGTCCGTCGCGTCCGATCGTCCGAACCTGAGGTTCGACGCGATCGTCCCGGAGAACAGCACCGATTTCTGCGGCACAAAGCCGATCCTGTCCCGGAGCTCATGAATATCCATCTTCCGGACATCCACGCCGTCGACCTTCACGCTTCCCTCCGTCGCATCGAAGAACCGCGGGATCAGGTTGACGAGCGTCGACTTGCCGGAGCCCGTGCTTCCGATAAACGCGACCGTCTCGCCCTTCTTTGCGGTAAATGAGATGTCCTTCAGGACCGGCTCCTCGGCTCCCGGGTAGCTGAACGAGACATGGTCAAATGCAAGCTCGCCCTTCATTTGCGGGAGCGGCGCCAGAGGCTCCTTCGGACTTTCAATCGACGGCTCCGTGTCGAGCACCTCGAAGATACGCTTTGCGGAGACGCTCGCACGCGGAATAAAGACCGCGATCATCGACAGCATCAGGAACGACATGATGATCTGAATCGCGTACTGTAGGAACGCCATCATATCGCCGACCTGAATCTTTCCGCCGTCCACGCCGCGCGCGCCGGAGTAAATAATAAGCACCGAGATGCCATTCATGATCAGCGTCATCGCCGGCATCATAAATGCCATCGCCCGGTTCACGAAGAGGTTCGTCTTCGTCAGGTCCTTATTGGCGTCATCGAACCGTTCCTCCTCGTGCTTCTCCGTCGAAAATGCGCGGATAACCGGGATTCCTGTCAGGATCTCGCGCGAGATCAGGTTCAGGCGGTCGATCTTCTTCTGCAGCACCTTGAACTTCGGCATGACAAATGCAAACAGCACGACGATAACCGCCGCGACAATCGCCGTTCCGAGGACAATGATCCAGCTCAAATACGAGCTCGTCTTCATGACCTTCATAATGCCGCCGACCGCGAGGAACGGCGCGTACAGCACGATCCGGAACATCAGCGACGTCACGAGCTGCACCTGCTGAATATCATTTGTACTGCGCGTAATCAAAGACGCCGTCGAGAACTGGTTCATTTCCCGGCTCGAAAATGTCAGCACCTTGCCGTACACCTCGCCGCGGAGATCGCGCCCGAGGCTCGCCGCGACGCGGCTCGACAGGAAGACAACGAAGATCGAGCAGACCATGGACAGAAGCGCCCGCGCGATCATCTGCCACGCGGCGCCCCACAGATAATTGGTCTGCATTTTGTCGAGATCGACGCCGAGCGCCTTGTACTCGCTCTGGACAAATGTCACCGCCGCCTGCGTGACGATCGAGTCCGGATACTCCTTCAGCTTCGACTGCATCTGCTCCTTTAGCTTTGCAATCGCCTGCTCCGGAAGCGCGGTCAGGTCAATATTCTGCTTCTCCGCCAGTAAAGTGAGCATCTCCGCCTGACTTAAGATGTCGTTCAGCTCATCCCGCTGATCACCCTTCACACCGGATTTCAGCTTGTAGATCTCACCATAGGTCTTGTCATTTGCTTTCTTGTAGCTGTCCGACACGGTCTTCTGATCGCTCTTAGAAATGAGCGTCATCAGCGTGTCATACGTCGCCGCCCTCATTTTCGACGGGACGGCGTCCTCCACTCCCTTCTGCTGAATTCCCGTATCCACGATCTTCGACGTATACTCCGGCAGGGACAGGTCACAGACCGCCTGCAGGAAGAGAAGTCCGAAGATCAGGAGGATCCAGCCGAAGCTTTTCTTCATTTTTCCAAGCATTCGCAGCATGGGTTAGTCTCCTTCCTCCGCAGTTTTGCGCAGCTCCTCGTCGAGGTTCTGCCCGACGCGGGCCATCAGCCTTCCGAATGTCTCCAACTCCTCATCCGAGAAGCCCCGCATCAAATTCCGGTTCATCTCGTGGCACGCCTCCTGCTCCTCCTTAATCAGCGCGCGTCCCTTGTCCGTCGGCAGATTGTGGACAAAGCGCCGGTCCTCCGTGTCCCGCTCCATCGTAATGTAGCCCTTCTCGAGAAGCCTCGACAGCGACTGCGAGATATGCGTCTTCCGGAACATGCCGACCTCCGTGATGTCCTTCAGCGTGTCGCCCTTTAACGGGCAATGACTGCCGCAGCCCTTCCGCACGAGAAGCGCCAGCACGGAAACATCAATCCCCTGCAAGCCGTACTTCTTCTGAATCGCCATCGTCTGCCTACGCAAAAGCCGCATGTAGCGGAAGCCGACCGACATCGTCTCACTTGAAATATCCGTCATTCTCTTTTCCTCGACCCTCCTATTTTCATCTTCATCATGGCCGTGCGCCTGCGGGTACACATCGTGAACCACGCAGCCATTAAAGGGCCGGAAATTTTCGCCGGCTCTTCATAAGCCTTGTCACCAACCGCATGGATGCACTGTCGATGCGCCGCGGGTACGCGGTCTAATATAATTTCGTTATATAAATCATTTACATTAGTGAACTATATACTTGTGGGAAGTAGTTGTCAATATAGATTTCAAAAATCCGCGTGTGGAAAATGCAGGTCGAACGGCCAGGTGATTGAGTTTATCAAAATTTAATCGGAACCGGGTACCTCTAAAAAGAAGCCACCGGAACCTCACTCCCAGGTTCGTCAAAATAGCAGTAAATCGCATTTACTGCTAAAATGTGAAAATTTCACCTGAATCAGAAACCTCGCGCAAAAATAATGGCCAGACAGAAACCTGCCTAGCCACGGAATTTTTCAGTGCAGAATGGCCTTCAAAATAACCGCCAGAACAAACAAATGCACCGGGTAGAAGGCGTAGAAGAACGGGCGCCACTTGCGTCCCTGCTTCCCATGGTAGAAATACAACGGAATCAGATCAAGCAGCGCAAATGCCTCCATCATCGGAAATGCCTCCATGGGCGTCATGATGACCGCAAGCCAGATGACCGCTGCCGCAAACCCGATCAGTTTATGCTTTCGGAGCAGATACATAATGACAATTGCCGCGATCCCGTAAATCGTATAATCCGAATTAAGCAGAAACAGCTCAATTGCTACAGGGATCACGCAGGCAAGTACAACAGACAAAATCTCCTTGAGGATGTTTCCATGGCAATGCCTGAATAAAACGTCGATCGTCCAGATGGTCAGTAGCCCCAAGAGCAGAGTCCAGATCACATTTGCATATCCAAAATCGACATATCCGGAGAAGGCAATATCAAATGGATACTCCGACAGCAACGCAAGAATCAGCAAGCGCAGGGCATATTTCTTTCGATCATGGGTATAATGAAACCCCTCGACGATGAAAAATGCGAACAAGGGAAATGCAAGCCGTCCGATGCATCGCAAGAACAAATCAAAATGCCAGACATCCCCCTGCATCTTGAACGATTGCTCAAGAATGACTGCACCGATATGATCGATAAGCATCGTAATGACCGCAAGCATTTTCAGCTGAAAAGCCGTTACCTCAAATTTTTCGCCTCTAAGCTCCATGAATATTATCCTCGCCAGCAAAAACAGAGACTAACTCTCTATATGGTATAACAATCCAGGAAGCAAAAAAGACAGTCCATTTTCTCAAAATTCAAGAACTCCAGCGGACAGACTGCTTATTTCGGATGATCATCTTACGCGCTGAAGTGTGACCTGCACATAGTAATCGTCATTAGAAGGTACGTTGTTAATTTCACTATATCAACCCCTCCGTGAGGGGTTGATTGCAAGTCAAGTAGCGCATAACGTGATTTAATATTTCAATACCAGCCCCTCCATGAGGGGCTTCCCTCCCGGCTCTGCGGCTGGATGGAAAACTGCTGATTTCAATACCAGCCCCTCAGTGAGGGGCTTCTAAAACGCGGATAGAGTCGAACATATCAGCCTTATTTCAATACCAGCCCCTCCACGAGGGGCTTCCGGCGTGTATGACGGAGCGCTGCCGCCCGACGGATTTCAATACCAGCCCCTCCGCGAGGAGCTTCCGGCGTGTATGACGGAGCGCTGCCGCCCGACGGATTTCAATACCAGCCCCTCCGCGAGGAGCTTCATGGCGTTAATTTCTGTATTGATCGAATATGTATTTCAATACCAGTCCCTCCGCGAGGGGCTTCGATCCAACGCGAAAGAGCTCAACCGGCTGGCAAAAATTTCAATACCAGCCCCTCCGCGAGGGGCTTCGAAGGACCGGTTCGCGGGACTCCGGGAGTATCTGAATTTCAATACCAGCCCCTCCGCGAGGGGCTTCTGGACGAACTGCAGATGAATCACAGACCACACATTTCAATACCAGCCCCTCCGCGAGGGGCTTCATACACCCGCCCCGAACCATGCGGAACCGTCCGGATTTCAATACCAGCCCCTCCACGAGGGGCTTCCGTGCACGCCTGTATCAATCGTCTTGAAAGAGTATTTCAATACCAGCCCCTCCACGAGGGGCTTCCATTGCCATCTTACACAGGCTGTCGGCAGATCCATTTCAATACCAGCCCCTCCACGAGGGGCTTCGGGTTGACACCAGCTCGTCTAAGTTTATTGTCGAATTTCAATACCAGCCCCTCCACGAGGGGCTTCCGTCGTAATGAATGACGGCGTTGATTACCCGAATTTCAATACCAGCCCCTCCACGAGGGGCTTCTCGAGGCCGTGAAGAGGCCGGAGACGCAGGGGAAATTTCAATACCAGCCCCTCCACGAGGGGCTTCGAGCCGCGGCCGCGATCATCGCGAGGCCGATCAATTTCAATACCAGCCCCTCCACGAGGGGCTTCTACACCGGCGTGTGGGAGGTGCTTACGTCCACTATTTCAATACCAGCCCCTCCACGAGGGGCTTCGAAATTAAACGGAATCGTCTTCCTTTTCTTCGATTTCAATACCAGCCCCTCCACGAGGGGCTTCGTATACGCAGCTCACGGATCCATCGGACGACGGATTTCAATACCAGCCCCTCCACGAGGGGCTTCCTGCTTGCGATCGGGTCAACATATGTCACGCTATTTCAATACCAGCCCCTCCACGAGGGGCTTCCACTCAGCTTATTAAAATCCGCGTCGCTTGCATTATTTCAATACCAGCCCCTCCACGAGGGGCTTCGCAGGTGCGACACAGATTGATTGATAAAGGATGATTTCAATACCAGCCCCTCCACGAGGGGCTTCGGAACAGTTTTAGGTTGGCTTGATTATGCATCTGATTTCAATACCAGCCCCTCCACGAGGGGCTTCGGCGCCATGAAGATCGAGCGCTGGAAACTGCTATTTCAATACCAGCCCCTCCACGAGGGGCTTCGATAACCTCAAGTTAGGCTATGGCGGCACCAAATTTCAATACCAGCCCCTCCACGAGGGGCTTCCGGACCGATCCGGTTCTGCAGAGTACTTCCCAATTTCAATACCAGCCCCTCCACGAGGGGCTTCGCGCCATCCGCAAGGGCGGCGACGTCACCATCATTTCAATACCAGCCCCTCCACGAGGGGCTTCCGTCCACGTCATCTGCGTCGGTGCCCTGTGAGATTTCAATACCAGCCCCTCCACGAGGGGCTTCCGACCGATGCCACGATGGCCGCGATGATCGCTATTTCAATACCAGCCCCTCCACGAGGGGCTTCGCTGAAGGAAGACTTACGCAAGCAGGCCGTCCTTATTTCAATACCAGCCCCTCCACGAGGGGCTTCTTTGCGGGCAAGACGATCTCGCTCAACATCGGATTTCAATACCAGCCCCTCCACGAGGGGCTTCGTTGCTGTCTTTTCTTACCCGCCCTTCGTTGCTATTTCAATACCAGCCCCTCCACGAGGGGCTTCTCACTCGACACCGAAGGTCGGGCCACTGAAGGACATTTCAATACCAGCCCCTCCACGAGGGGCTTCTGGTATCAGCGCGTCGCCGTGACCACAGTCGCGATTTCAATACCAGCCCCTCCACGAGGGGCTTCCACGATCGGCAGCAGCTTGCGGCATACAAGCTCGATTTCAATACCAGCCCCTCCACGAGGGGCTTCACTTGGTCCCGAACAGTTCTGCGGTCATAATATTTCAATACCAGCCCCTCCACGAGGGGCTTCAAGAATGCGACGTTCGGAAGCTACATTGTCAGGATTTCAATACCAGCCCCTCCACGAGGGGCTTCTGTGCTCACGGAAGATATTGCGATACCGGCAGAGATTTCAATACCAGCCCCTCCACGAGGGGCTTCGATGTCATTCTATCATCATCGCATCCCTCATGGTATTTCAATACCAGCCCCTCCACGAGGGGCTTCCTGGCAGCGGTGGCCGACACCATTAGAGCCAAATTTCAATACCAGCCCCTCCACGAGGGGCTTCTGAACTGCATTACAAAAGAATCGAAGGAGTTATTTCAATACCAGCCCCTCCACGAGGGGCTTCGTCGAGCTGTTTCTGTAAGGCGTCGTTTTTCGAGGCTTCGGGCATGATTGTGGGTAGCCTGCCCCGTCTCTGACTACAATTGCATATTGCAAAAGCCACCCTGGCTCCTGTATAGTATCAGCGACCAAACATCTACTTTTATAGGAGAACCAAGATGG